>Ga0209344_10003204_pt1 | contig 16512 bp, 22 predicted proteins | sample Cruoilmetagenom6_FD_187293 | JGI IMG/M metagenome (GOLD analysis project Ga0209344, IMG submission 187293) | Oil polluted marine microbial communities from Coal Oil Point, Santa Barbara, California, USA - Santa Barbara Oil Seep Sample 6 (SPAdes)... | ecosystem: Environmental > Aquatic > Marine...
AACCTTGGTTTTTTTTCAACACCGGTTACAATCTTACGAATTCTGTGTTTGATTCTTTGTCTTCTTTCAAGCTTTGATAATGCCATAATACTTATTTATTATGCAGATTTACCTGCTTTTCTTCTTAATTGTTCTCCTACAAACTTAATTCCTTTTCCTTTATATGGTTCAGGCTTGCGCATAGAGCGAATCTTAGCTGCTACTTGACCAACAAGTTGTTTATCGAATGAAGTTAATTTTACAATAGGGTTTTTACCCTTTTCTGAAATTGTTTCAACTTTTACCTCGTTAGCTATATTCATAACAATCGTATGAGAATAACCTAAAGCTAAATCTAATTTTTGACCTTGATTGTTAGCTCTATAACCAACACCAACCAATTCTAGTTCTTTTGTCCAACCTCTAGAAACTCCTTCAATCATATTAAACATTAAAGATCTATAAAGGCCATGTTTGGCTTTATTCTCTTTACTATCATTAGGTCGAGTTACTAATACATTACCGTTCTCTACTTTGATAGATACATTAGAATATTCTTGAGTTAATTCTCCTAATTTTCCTTTTACAGTAACCACGTTGTCTTTAACATCAACCGTAACTCCCTCTGGAATTGCTACTGGATTATTTCCTATTCTTGACATTTCTTAAATTTTAATAAACGTGACATAAAACTTCACCACCAACATTTTCTTGACGTGCTTTCTTATTAGTCATAACACCTTTTGATGTTGAAACTATTGCGATTCCAAGCCCGTTTAAAACTCTTGGTAAATCTGAAGAGTTTACATATTTACGTAAGCCTGGCTTACTAATTCGCTGTAATTTTCTAATGACAGGTTGCTTTGTTACTTTATCGTATTTTAAAGCAATTTTAATAGAATCTTGAACTTTATTCTCCTCAAATTTATAGCTTAAGATATAACCTTGTTCAAATAGAATTTTAGTCATTTCCTTCTTTAAATTTGAAGCTGGTATTTCAACTACTCTAAGTCCTGCGCTCGCAGCATTTCTTATTCTTGTCAAATAATCTGCTATAGGATCTGTATACATATATATTTAATTTTCGGTTAGGGTTTTCAGCTTTAGCTGAACCTTCAACCAATTAATAATTTTACCAACTAGCTTTTTTTACTCCTGGTATTAAACCTTGATTTGCCATTTCACGAAAAGTAACACGAGAGATACCAAACTGACGCATATATCCTTTTGGTCTACCTGTTAATTTACAACGATTGTGCATACGAATTGGTGATGCATTTTTTGGTAGCTTTTGTAACGCTTCATAATCTCCGGCTTCTTTCAAAGCTTTTCTTTTTTCAGCATATTTAGCTACTGTTTTTGCTCTTTTTACCTCACGGGCTTTCATTGATTCTTTAGCCATCTCTTAGTTCTTTTTAAATGGTAAACCTAATTCGTTTAATAATGATTTTGCCTCTTTATCTGTATTGGCAGAAGTAACAAAGGTGATATCCATCCCATTAATTTTGTTTACTTTATCAATATCGATCTCAGGAAAAATAATTTGTTCTGTTATTCCCAGGTTATAGTTTCCTCTACCATCAAAACCGCTTGATTTAATTCCTCTAAAATCTCTAACTCTGGGTAAAGATGCAGTAACCAATCTATCTAAAAATTCATACATATAGTTACCTCGTAAAGTAACTTTTGCACCAATTGGCATTCCTTTACGTAATTTGAACGATGCAATATCTTTCTTAGATATTGTTGAAACTGCTTTTTGACCGGAAATATTTGTCAATTCGTCAACTGCATATTCAATTAATTTTTTATCAGCTACAGCTGCTCCTACTCCTTTACTAATTACAATTTTTTGTAATTTAGGAACTTGCATTACATTTTTATAACCGAATTCTTCAGCTAAGGCAGTTTTTATTCTGCCATTGTAATCTTCTTTAAGTCTTGGTACGTAATCCATAACTAAATAATTTCTTTCGATTTTTTAGAAAATCTAACTTTCTTTTCACCTTCAATTTTATATCCTACTCTTGTAGTTTTTCCATTTTCAACTAACATTAAGTTAGAAATATGAACTGGAGCTTCAAACTTTGAAATTCCACCTTGAGGGTTCTGTGCACTAGGTTTGGTGTGTTTAGACACCATATTTACTCCTTCTACAATTGCTTTATTCTTATCTGTAAGAATTTTTACAATTTTTCCTTCTTGACCTTTATCATCACCAGCAGTTACTCTAACCGTATCTCCTGTTTTTATTTTTAACTTTGTCATAATTTTAATAATTAAAGCACTTCGGGTGCTAATGACACAATTTTCATGAATTGTTTTTCACGAAGTTCTCTAGCAACAGGACCAAAAACACGAGTTCCTCGCATTTCTTCGGTTGGCATTAATAACACACATGCATTATCATCAAATCGAATATAAGAACCATCTTTACGACGTACTTCTTTTTTAGTACGAACTACAACAGCTCTAGAAACTTGCCCTTTTTTTACGGTTCCGTTAGGTGTAGCATCCTTTATAGTAACTACTATTTTATCTCCTACGGAAGCGTAACGTCTTTTGGTTCCGCCAAGCACACGAATAACAAGAACTTCTTTAGCTCCTGTGTTATCTGCAACTTTTAATCTTGATTCTTGTTGTAACATAATTATTTAGCTCTTTCTAAGATTTCTACTAACCTCCAACGCTTGGTTTTACTTAATGGACGTGTTTCCATTATTTTAACAGTATCACCAATTTTGCAGTCGTTTTTTTCATCATGTGCAACAAATTTCTTTGTTTTTAACACGAACTTTCCGTACATAGGATGTTTTACTCTTGTTACGTCATTAACAACAATAGATTTATCCATTTTGTTACTTGAAACAACTCCTATTCTTTCTTTTCTAAGATTTCTTTTTTCCATCTTGTGAATCGAATACAATTATTGTAATTCTCTTTTTGTTAATTCTGTTGCTACTCTAGCCACAGTTCTTCTTAGCTCTCTTAATTGCAAAGGTGTTTCTAACGGTGAAATTGCATGAGCCATTTTAAGATCTGTGTAATTTTTCTTTAACGCATCAAATTTCTCTTGTAATTCTGCCACAGATAATTCTTTAACTTCTGATTGTTTCATCTTCTTAATTATTAAGCGTTATCAAAATCTCTCGCTACTATAAACTTTGTTTTTACTGGTAATTTTTGCGCTGCTAAACGTAAAGCTTCTCTAGCTACCTCAATAGGCACACCTCCAATTTCAAACAAAATTCTACCCGGTTTTACTACTGCTACGAAATATTCAGGAGCTCCTTTACCTTTACCCATACGAACTTCTAATGGCTTTTTTGTAATAGGCTTGTCTGGAAAAATTTTAATCCATATAGCGCCTTGCCTTTTCATATAACGAGTTGCGGCAATACGAGCGGCTTCGATTTGACGAGAAGTCAGTAAATTTTGCTCTAAAGACTTGATCCCAAACATTCCGTTAGAAAGTCTGTGGCCTCTTTGAGAGTTACCTTTCATATTCCCTTTCGCCTTCTGAACCTTACGATATTTTACTTTCTTTGGTTGTAACATTTTCTAAACTTTAAAAAATTTATTTTCTTCTATGAGGCTTTCTTGCTCCACCTTTATTACCAGGACCACCTTTACCTTGTTTTTTAGACAAGCCGACTAATGGAGATAATTCTCTTTTACCATAAACCTCTCCTTTCATAATCCATACTTTTATACCTATTCTTCCATAAGTAGTATGAGATTCAACTAGTGCATAATCAATATCAGCTCTAAAAGTAGAAAGAGGAATTCTACCTTCTTTATATGATTCTGACCGCGCCATTTCAGCTCCATTTAAACGACCTGAAATCTGAACTTTAATTCCTTCAGAATTCATCCGCATTGATGCAGCAATGGCCATTTTGATCGCACGTCTGTAAGAAATTCTGTTTTCAATCTGACGGGCAATACTTGTAGCCACTAAATAGGCATCTAATTCTGGACGCTTAATTTCAAAAATATTGATCTGTACTTCCTTACCAGTAATTTTTTTAAGTTCTTCTTTTAACTTGTCTACCTCTTGACCACCTTTCCCGATAATAATACCTGGTCTTGCAGTAGTGATAGTAACGGTTACAAGTTTAAGCGTTCGCTCAATAATTACTCTGGAAACACTAGCTTTTGTTAAACGAGCACGTACATACTCTCTTATTTTATAATCTTCAGCAATTTTATCACCATAGTTTTTTCCTCCATACCAGTTAGATTCCCATCCTCTGATAATTCCTAAACGATTTCCAATTGGATTAGTTTTTTGTCCCATACTATTTATGAATTGCTTTCTTTAACTTTAGTTCCTAATACCATTGTTACGTGATTAGAACGCTTACGAATTCTATGTGCACGACCTTGTGGTGCTGGTCTTAATCTTTTTAACATAGTTGCACTATCAACATATATTTCTTTAACAAATAAACCTGCATCTTCTATACTAGAATCTTCATTCTTAGCTTGCCAATTTGCTATTGCTGATAATGTCAATTTCTCTAAACTACGTGCTGCTTCTTTAGGGCTAAATTTTAATATGGCTAAAGCTTTTTCAACTTCAGCACCTCTAACCAAATCAGCAACCAAACGCATTTTTCTTGGTGATGTAGGGCAGCCATTTAATTTAGCGAAGAATTTATTCTTGCGCTCTTCTTTAAGCTGCTCGGCTCTTAATCTTTTACGAACTCCCATGATTTCCTACTATTTTTTACCTTTATTTTTTGCACCGGCATGTCCTCTAAATGAACGTGTTGGTGAAAATTCTCCTAATTTATGACCTACCATGTTTTCTGTAATATAAACAGGTACAAACTGACGTCCGTTATGAACTCCAATAGTTTGTCCAACAAAATCTGGAGTAATCATACTGGCTCTAGACCATGTTTTGATAACTGATTTTTTCTTAGACTCAGCGTTAACTTGTACTTTCTTTTCCAATTTATGGAAAACATAAGGTCCCTTTTTTAATGAACGTGCCATAGTTTCTTAATTTTTTCTACGTTCTAAAATATATTTATTACTCGCTTTTGTTTTAGAACGTGTTTTATATCCTTTAGCAGGAATACCATTTCTAGAACGTGGATGACCTCCTGAAGACTTACCTTCACCACCACCCATTGGATGATCAACTGGGTTCATCACAACAGGTCTTGTACGAGGTCTTCTACCCAACCATCTACTTCTACCTGCTTTACCAGATACTAGTAATTGATGATCAGAATTAGAAACCGCACCTATCGTTGCTTTACAAGTAACTAAAATCATTCTTGTTTCTCCTGATGGTAATTTTACAGTTGCATATTTACCTTCTCTCGCCATTAGTTGTGCGAAAGAACCTGCACTACGCGCCATAACAGCACCTTGCCCTGGACGCAATTCTATACAAGAAATTACCGTACCTAAAGGTATATCACTTAATGGCATACTATTTCCTATTTCAGGAGCAATATTCTCTCCAGAAACAATTACCTGATCAACCTTTAGTCCACTTTGAGCGATCACATAACGCTTTTCACCATCTGCATAATTTAATAATGCAATAAATGCGGTACGATTTGGATCGTATTCTATTGTTTTTACTGTTGCCGGAACACCATCTTTATCTCTCTTAAAGTCAATAATACGGTATCTTTTCTTATGACCACCACCTAAATAGCGCATCGTCATTTTACCTCTGTTATTTCGTCCTCCAGATCTTTTCTTAGAGTCTAACAAACTCTTTTCAGGAGTAGAAGTTGTTACAACATCAAAGTCGTTCACGACTCTAAATCGCTGACCTGGTGTAACTGGTTTTAATTTTCTTAATGACATCTTTTTTCGTCTTAGATATTGCTATAAAAATCAATATTATCTCCTTCAGCCAACTCAACAATTGCTTTTTTATAAGCTCCTTTCATCCCAGTAACCACACCTTTCTTCGTAAATTTGGTATTTCTTTTTACTGGATAATTCATTGTTCTCACTTTGTTCACTGAAACGCCATATGCTTGTTCAATAGCTTCTTTAATTTCAATCTTGTTAGCTCTCGTATCTACAACAAATCCATAGCGATTAAATAACTCGCTTTGGTCTGTTGCTTTTTCTGTAATAATAGGTTTTATCAAAATACTCATAACTATTATTTGCTAAAGTTAGATTCTAATTCTTCTACACAACCTTCAGAAAGAACTACTTTTTTTGCATTTAAAACACCGTAAGTGTTTATTTTTGAAGCAGTTACAGTCTTGACATTTTTCAAATTGCGCGATGACAAATATACATTTTTATTTGAGGCTTCCAACACAAATAAAGATTTTTTGTTATCAAGGTCTAATGCCTTTAAAACATTTGTAAAATCTTTGGTTTTTGGAGCGTCAAATGTAAAGTTCTCAACCACAACAATATTTTCTTCTTTAGCCTTAATTGATAAAGCAGATAAACGAGCTAAACGCTTTAAATTTTTATTCAATTTAAACCCATAATTTCTAGGTCTGGGGCCAAAAATTCTACCACCACCTCTAAAAATTGGCGATTTAATACTACCCGCACGAGCAGTACCTGTACCTTTTTGTTTTTTGATCTTTCTTGTACTACCCGTAATGTCAGCTCTTTCTTTTGCTTTATGAGTACCTTGACGTTGATTAGCTAAGAATTGCTTCACATCTAAATACACAGCATGCTTATTTGGCTCTATCGCAAAAATAGCATCTGAAAGCTCAACACTTCTTCCAGTTTTTTTCCCGTTGATATCTACTACTGCTACTTTCATTATTTCTGAATAATTATATAAGAATTTTTATGCCCAGGAACCGCACCTTTTACTACTAAAAGATTCTTCTCTGGAACCACTTTTAAAACTCTTAAGTTTTGTACTTTAACATTTTCACCACCCATTCTACCTGCCATTCGCATTCCTTTGAATACTCTCGCAGGATAAGATGCAGCACCAATAGAACCAGGAGCTCTTAATCGATTATGTTGACCATGAGTTGCTTGTCCAACACCAGCAAAACCGTGTCTTTTAACCACTCCTTGAAAACCTTTACCTTTAGATGTACCAGAAACATCAACAAACTCGCCTTCTGCAAAATGAGCTACTGTAATTGAGTCACCTAATTTATATTCTTCTTCATATCCTTGGAACTCAACGACTTTTCTTTTGGCAGATGTACCAGCTTTTTTAAAGTGTCCATCTAAAGCTTTATTAGAGCTTTTTGCCTTCTTGTCATCGAAACCAAGTTGAAGAGCTTCATACCCGTCAACCGCTTTGGTTCTGACTTGGGTAACGACACAAGGACCAGCTTCAATAACGGTACATGGAATATTCTTTCCACTTTCGTCAAAAATGCTTGTCATGCCGATTTTTTTTCCTATTAACCCAGACATATTTAATTATTATTAATTAGTATTCTATTTATTTAAAAAAAACAGGGTCAAAAATACTTCAACCCTGATGTATTTTTTCCGTTTTTCCCTCGTCAACCGCTCGGGACATGTTACCGAAAATAAAATTCTCGGATTGTAATTATCACACTTTAATCTCTACCTCTACACCACTTGGTAATTCTAGTTTCATCAAAGCGTCAATAGTTTTTGATGAAGAGCTATAAATATCCAATAATCTTTTATACGAGCTAAGTTGAAACTGCTCTCTAGATTTTTTATTTACGTGTGGAGAACGTAATACAGTAAAGATCTTTTTATGTGTTGGTAATGGAATTGGACCATTAATAACAGCACCGGTACTTTTTACTGTTTTTACGATTTTCTCAGCAGATTTATCTACTAAATTGTAATCGTAAGACTTTAATTTTATTCTAATTTTTTGACTCATCTTAATCTATTTAGTAAATTAACCTTGTACATTTTTAATTACCTCTTCAGATATATTCTTAGGTGTTTCTGCATAATGAGAAAACTCCATAGTTGATGTTGCTCTACCAGATGATAATGTTCTTAATGATGTAACATAACCAAACATTTCAGATAAAGGAACTTCACCTTTTACTACTTTAGAACCTGCTCTATCAGACATGTCATTAACCTGACCTCTTCTTCGGTTCAAATCACCAACTATATCACCCATATTTTCCTCAGGAGTTAATACTTCTATCTTCATAATAGGCTCCATCAATACGGCACCTGCAGCCTTAGCAGCAGTTTTATATCCTAGTTTAGCAGCTAATTCGAATGATAATGCATCAGAATCCACAGCATGGAATGAACCATCTTTCAAAGTAATCTTCATACTGTCCATCTCAAATCCTGCTAAAGGACCATTGACCATGGCCATTTTGAATCCTTTTTCTACAGAAGGGATAAATTCTTTAGGAATATTACCTCCTTTAATAACATTTACAAACTCAAGACCAGCTTTACCATCTTCAACAGGTTCCATAGTGAATACGATATCGGCAAATTTACCACGACCACCGGATTGTTTTTTATAAACCTCTCTATGATCAGCAACTCTTGTAATAGCCTCTTTGTATTCAACTTGTGGTTGACCTTCATTAACTTCTACTTTAAACTCACGCTTTAATCGGTCAACAATAATATCTAAGTGAAGTTCACCCATACCAGAAATAATAGTCTGACCTGAGGCCTCATCTGTCTTTACTTGAAACGTAGGGTCTTCTTCAGCTAATTTAGCTAAAGCCATTCCCAATTTATCTACATCAGCTTTTGTTTTTGGCTCAACAGCAATACCAATTACCGGGTCTGGAAAATCCATACTTTCCAATATAATTGGATGCTTTTCATCCGATAAGGTATCTCCTGTTTTTATACTTTTAAAACCAACAGCAGCTCCAATATCTCCAGCCTCAATATGATCAATAGCATTTTGTTTATTTGCATGCATTTGATAAATACGTGAAATACGCTCTTTCTTACCTGAACGATTGTTCAATACATAGGAACCGGCGTCTAACCTCCCTGAATAAGATCTAAAAAATGCTAAACGACCTACGAAAGGATCCGTAGCAATTTTAAATGCCAAAGCTGCAAATGGCTCTTTCACGTCCGGTTTACGAGAAATTTCGTTTCCAGAGTGAGGGTCAATACCTACAATGGCTTCTTTATCTAATGGAGAAGGTAAATAACGACATACAGCATCCAACAAAAATTGTACTCCTTTATTTTTAAATGCAGAACCACAAATCATTGGTATAATTGCCATATCCATAACAGCAGCCCTTAAAGCAGCATGTACTTCATCTTCAGTAATTGAATCTTCATCTTCCATGAACTTCTCAAGTAAGTTCTCATCATAACTTGCCACCTCTTCTATTAGCAAGGCTCTATATTTATGTGCTTCCTCTTTTAACTCTTCTGGAATCCCTATTACATCGAAAGTAGCTCCTTGTGTTTCATCATGCCAAATGATAGCACGATTCTTTACCAAATCAACGACTCCTTTAAAATTATCTTCTTCACCAATAGGTAATACAATAGGAACTGCATTAGATCCTAACATTTCTTTCACCTGGTTATTAACCATCATAAAATCTGACCCTTGACGGTCCATTTTATTTACAAAGCCAATTCTTGGCACTTTGTAATTATCTGCCAATCTCCAGTTCGTTTCTGATTGAGGTTCAACACCATCAACAGCACTAAATAAGAATACCAATCCGTCAAGAACACGTAAAGAACGATTCACTTCAACAGTAAAATCTACGTGACCCGGGGTATCAATAATATTAAAATGGTATCCTTTTGTATCTTCAACAGCCTTTCCATTCTCAATTGGAAAGTCCCATGTACAAGTCGTTGCAGCAGAAGTAATTGTAATTCCTCTTTCTTGCTCTTGCTCCATCCAGTCCATAGTAGCCGCTCCATCATGCACCTCACCAATTTTATGACTTACACCCGTATAATATAATACACGCTCAGTTGTAGTGGTTTTCCCAGCATCAATATGCGCAGCAATACCTATATTTCTTGTATATTTTAAATCTCTTGCCATTTCTAATTAAAATCTAAAGTGTGAGAATGCTTTGTTAGCCTCAGCCATTTTATGAACATCTGTTCTTTTTTTAACGGCAGCTCCTTCTTCTTTTGCGGCAGCTAATACTTCTCCGGCTAAACGCTGAGCCATAGATTTTTCATTACGTTTTCTAGCAAATGAAATCATCCATTTAATGGCCATTGACACTTTTCTATCTGGTCTAATTTGCATAGGGATTTGAAATGTAGCTCCACCAACTCTACGACTACGTACTTCAACGTGAGGCATAACATTAGATAAAGCATCTTTCCATATTTCTAGCGAAGTTTTTTCTTCGTCTTGTTTTCTTTCTTCTACAATATCAAGTGCATCGTAAAATACTTTAAAAGCCGTTGATTTTTTACCATCTAACATCAAATTATTTACAAAACGAGTAACTAATTGATCATTAAATTTTGGGTCCGGTAAAAGAATTCTCTTTTTGGCGATTCTTTTTCTCATTTCTCTTTACATTAAAGTGATTTAATTATTTCTTTGGGCGTTTCGTTCCATATTTAGAACGACGTTGTGTTCTACCCTCAACTCCTGCTGTGTCTAAAGCACCACGAACAATGTGATATTTTACACCAGGTAAATCTTTTACTCTTCCACCTCTAACTAATACTATCGAGTGCTCTTGTAAATTGTGACCTTCACCAGGGATGTATGCGTTTACCTCATTTCCGTTTGTTAACCTTACCCTTGCTACTTTACGCATAGCTGAGTTAGGTTTCTTTGGAGTAGTAGTGTAAACACGCGTACAAACACCTCTTCGTTGTGGGCATGAATTTAGAGCAGCCGATTTGTTCTTCTTAGTTATTTGGGTTCTTCCATTACGTACTAATTGTTGTATAGTTGGCATACTAAATTAATTGTTGTTTTTATATTTTAAAAAAATCTCCATTTTTGGAGGGTGCAAATGTATGAATTATTTTTATTTATTCAAATAGCTTTGAACTAAATTTTATCTACATTTTAAAATTAGCATTGATAATACTTATTTTAAGGAGTTTTTAAAGTATTTTTGGCTTGTTTTGAAAAGGTTTTTTATACCATATATATATATAGTTTTTTTTCTCTGGAATTTTTCAGCTGTTTTTTCACAAAATTTAACTCTTAAAATTTCGGTAAAAGACAGCATAAATAAACCTTTTATTGAAAGTTTAAATTATCAACAAAAACACCCTGACCTTTCCAGTTTATTTTCTCAAATCGATTCTTTAAAAGTTGGTTTTGAAAAAATTGGATTTTTGAATAACAGTTTAGATACAATTATAACAACTGATTCAATTTACCTTGCTCATTTTACTTTAGGAAAATCTAATAAGATTATAAGAATTTTTTATGATAAAAATTCCATAGATAAAAAATTACTCTTTCAGATTAGTAAAAATATTTCAGATAATTATTTTGAAATAAAAATTGAAGATACTTCAAAAGCTTTAAATTATTTAGCTAATCAATTTGAAAATAAAGGTAATTCTTTTACAGAAATCAATCTAAGCAATATTAATTTTAAAAATGATATTATAGTCTCAAACCTAAATGTTAAAAAGTTCGAAACTAGAACTATAAATAAAGTAATTATAAGTGGGTTTGAAAATTTTCCTCAAAAACTTATTAAACATCATTTTAATATAAATTCCAAAACCGTATTTAGCAAAGACAAGATTGCTAAAATTTCAAATAAATTAAAAATACTACCATTTGTATCCGAAGTTAAGCCCGCAGACGTATTATTTACTAAAGATTCTACATATATATATTTATATCTTAAAAAAAAGAAAGCCAATCTTTTTGATGGCCTTATCGGATTTTCATCTGACGAAAATAATAGTAGTTTAAAATTCAATGGTTATTTAGACTTAACACTAAATAATATTTTTAATAGTGGCGAGGTACTTTCTCTTAACTGGAAGAATAATAGTAATGATAGACAATTCTTTGAATTTAGTGCAGAAATTCCATATATATTCAACTCTGCAATAACACCTACGATTGGTTTAAACATTTACAAACAAGATTCTACATTTATTAATACGAAGACAAATCTTGAGTTAGGTTATAACATTAATTACAATAATAAAGTTAGCGCGGCATATATCTCAGAAAATTCCACAAATTTACTTGACAATCCTATAAGTGATATTGTGAGCTATAAAAGTAACTTCTACGGTGTATCATATAATTATATAGTATTGAATAACTCTTTGCTTTTCCCAACAAAATTCAATTTTGATTTTCAAGTTTTTTTAGGGAATCGAAAATCAGCTAACACTACAACAAAGCAGTCTAAATTTAATTTCGACACAAATTATTTATGGGGTTTAAATTTTAAAAATCATATTTATTTACAAAATAACAGTAGTATTCTAATATCAGATAACATATTAACTAACGAACTTTTTAGAATTGGCGGAATAAATAGTATTAGAGGGTTTAATGAAGAAAGTATTTTTGCGTCTTTATATAGTATAGCAAATATAGAATATAGATATGCTGTTAACAGTTCATCCTACATATTTTCAATTTCAGATTTAGGCTATATTGAAGACCAATTAAACAATACTTCGCAAAAATTATACAGTTTAGGTTTAGGTTACGCCTTTTCAACAAAATTTGGATTACTAAATTTAAGTTATGCTGTTGGAAAATCCAATAATCAATCGTTTGAGTTAAGCAATTCACGATTTCATATAAAAATAAGTAGCTTTTTCTAATTATTTGGAAAAAAAATCATTTTAGAATTCTTTTAGTTATTAGGGTTTTAGGAGAGGTTATTAACAATTTTTTAACATTCTTATGATATTTTAACTCAAAAAAGTTGTTCAATTAACTATTTATTATGATTTTTGCGTTTAATTAATTCAAATAATTATATAATGAAAACAAAGTTTAGTGGAATTTTAACGCTATTACTGGCGTTTATTGTGCAGGTAACATTTGCACAAGAAAAGACTATTTCGGGTACTGTTACTGATGATTCAGGAGCCCTGCCAGGAGTAAGTGTAGTAATTAAAGGTTCAACCACTGGAACTCAAACTGATTTTGATGGAAAATATACCATCCAAGCTAATGTAGGAGATATATTACAGTTTAGTTTTGTGGGAATGACAAGTCAGGAAGTTACAGTAGGTGTTTCTAATACTATTGATGTAGTATTAGTAGCCGACAACGTTCTTGAAGAAGTTATTGTAACTGCTCAAGGTATTAAGAGGGAAAAGAAAGCTCTTGGTTATGCCGTTACCCAAGTAAATTCCGATCAATTGGAACAACGCTCCGAAGGTGATGTTGCCAGAGTATTGAACGGTAAATCAGCTGGGGTATCAATTATACAACAAAGTGGTTTATCCGGTTCTGGTACTAATATTACTATTAGAGGCCAAAATTCATTTAGTTCTAGTAATCAGGCATTGTTTATTGTAGATGGTGTTCCTTTTGCTACAGATACAAATTCACAAGGAAGAATTAATGACAGGAATGACTTTGTAAATGGAAATAATGGTTCAAGTCGTTTTTTAGATCTAGATCCTAATAGTATTGAAAGTGTAAGTGTATTAAAAGGTTTAGCTGCCTCAACATTATATGGCGCTGACGGTAGAAATGGTGTGATTTTAATTACAACCAAAGCTGGTGCTTCGGGTAATGTTAAAAGGAAAACTGAAATTACAGTTACCTCATCATATTTCTTTAATGAGATAGCATCTTTACCAGATTATCAAAATGAATATGGTAATGGTTTTGATCAAAACTTTGGATGGTTCTTCAGTAACTGGGGACCTGCCTTTAGAGAAGAAGGTGCCGCTGGTTGGGGTAATCAAAATGCAATCAATGGTACCGTTTCTGGTACTCCAGGGTTTTTAAGACACCCTTTCGCAACAGCTGGTAATGCAACGACTATTCCTGCAGCCTTTCCGGAGTTTGCAAATGAACTATATGAATGGAAACCTTATAACAGTGTTGAGGATTTCTTTAATATTGGTGGCGTATCCAATGTTTCTCTAAATATTAGAGGAGCCTCGAAAGACGGAGATGTGTCTTATAATGTAAATTATGGTTATTTAGATGATCAAGGATTTACACCAGGAAATAAATTAAGACGTAATACTTTAGGTATTGGTGGTAGAGCAAAACTTTCTAATAAGTTTACCGCTACTGGTGTTTTGAACTTTTCGTTAACTGATTTCACATCACCTCCGGTTGCCTTGAGTCAAGGTAATGGATCGACAGGTACAGGATCTTCTATTTTTGGGCATTTATGGTTTACTCCTAGAAGTATTGATGTATTGGGTATTCCTTTTCAAAGTCCAATAGATGGTAGAAGTGTTTATTATCGTCAAAACAATAGTATTCAGCATCCTTTATGGACATTGAATAACGCTTCATCGCAACAAGAAACCAATCGTATTTTTGGTAATGTATCATTGCAATATGAACTTTCAGATAATCTAAATTTAGTTTATAGAGCAGGTATTGATGTATATAATGAAAATAATATAAACTTTCAAAATAGAGGAGGTATTACTGGTTTTGTAAGATCTGATAATGGTTTTTATGAAACATGGAATAATAAAAATACCATTTGGGATCATAATGTTTCTTTAAGTGGTAATTATGACATCACGGAAAATATTGGAGCAACCTTTAATTTAGGAGCTACTTCAAGAAGACAAGTATTTGATCAAAATGGAGTATCAAGTGATAACCAACAAGTATTTGGTGTACTTCGCCACTTTAATTTCTTAAATCAAAATGAGATTCAATCTTTCTTTGAAAGAAATGTTGTTGGATTATATGCACAAGGTGAATTTGATTATAAAAACTTTTTGTTCTTAACTGTTGCAGGTAGAAATGACTGGGTATCGAATTTCTCAAAAGATAACAGATCTGTTTTCTACCCTAGTGCCAGTGTTTCATTTTTACCAACAACTGTTTTCCCTGATATGAAAAGTGAAAATGGTATTAACTATTTAAAATTAAGAGCCGGTTATGGTACTTCTGCAAACTTTGGTGATCTAGGTTATCCAATTGCAAATACTTTGTTTTTAGATACACAAGACAGTCAAGATAATGGAGGTAACAATGTAGTATCAAACACGACAGGTGCAGTATTAGGAAATCCTAACCTAAAACCTGAGCTTTTAACTGAATATGAAGTTGGTATTGAGGGTCGATTCTTTAGAAATAGAATTACGTTAGATCTATCGGCTTATTTAAGAACAACTGAAGACTTAATTATCAACAGACCTTTAGATCCTGCAACAGGATTTAGTTCAACAAGAACAAATATTGGTGAAATTGAAAACAAAGGTTTGGAAGTTGATCTAGGATTAAATTGGGTTAAAAGTGAAGATGCTGATGGTTTCAATTGGAATACTAATGTAAACTTTACAACATATGAGTCTGAAGTAAAAGATTTAGGGTTAGATACAGACTTAGTAGTTTATTCTGGATTTAGTAATTTAGGAAATGCTGCGATACAAGGAGAACCGCTAGGTGTTCTTTTCGGTACTAGAGCATTGAGAGATGCCAGTGGTAATGCAATTATAGGTGCTGATGGTTTTTACCAGACAGATCCTGAAGATGGCATTATTGGAGATCCAAACCCTGATTGGGTAGCGAATCTTAGAAATAGTATTTCTTATAAAAACTTTACTTTTAGTTTCCAATGGAATTATACAAGTGGTGGTGATGTCTATTCTAGTACTATTGCAACCTTACTAGGTAGAGGATTAGCTCAAGAAACTGTTAATAGAGAAGATACCTATATTATTCCTGGTGTTACTGCAGGTGGTGGTCCGAATACAGTAGCTATTAACAATTCAGATTTTTTCTTTAGTAATGTGTTGTTTGGTCCTAGTGAATTTCAAGTCTATGATGCTACCACAATTAGATTACAAGAAGTTTCTTTGGCTTATGCTTTACCTAAAAAGTTTTTAGATAAAACACCTTTTGGATCTTTAGTATTTACAGCTTCAGGTAATAACCTTTGGTATGATGCTATCAATACACCTAATAGCCCGAATTTTGATCCAAATACTTCTGGTACAGGTGTAGGTAATGGTTTTGGTTTTGATTTTATAAATGGACCCAGTTCTAAGAGATATGGTCTCAGTTTAAAAGCAACATTTTAATAAATTAATAGATAAAAAATGAAAAATATAAGTAAATATATAGCATCAATAGCTTTAGGAACTGCTTTAGTATTTTCATCATGTGAGACTACTGAATTAGACCTTACTGAAAATCCTAATTTTCTGACTCCTGATCAAGCTAGTGTTGATTTCTTTTTAAATTCAATACAAGAAGATTTCGTAAGACAATTAGAAGGAGATGCAGATTTTGATAGTAATGATAACTGGCAATCTGGTGGGGCAACCAATGGAGACGGTTTATCATTATTTGGAAGAGAACTAACTAGATTGTCAACTATGACTTCTAAACAATATAATAGTGCTTATCAAGGTAGTGATTCTGATGATGAGTGGACAAATATGTATTTAGGTGTCTTAGCTGATATCAAAGCAATGACACCTTTA
>Ga0209344_10003206_pt1 | contig 16499 bp, 12 predicted proteins | sample Cruoilmetagenom6_FD_187293 | JGI IMG/M metagenome (GOLD analysis project Ga0209344, IMG submission 187293) | Oil polluted marine microbial communities from Coal Oil Point, Santa Barbara, California, USA - Santa Barbara Oil Seep Sample 6 (SPAdes)... | ecosystem: Environmental > Aquatic > Marine...
GCGGCACGTGAGCACTACGAGGCCGCCCACCGACCCGAGCATACGGCTGGACAGATACTCGAGTTCATCGGAACGCTCCACCAATCCTGAGTCGTCGCCAAGCTCATCCGGGCAGACGAAGCTGGTTCACTTCTGCGGAGCCGCCTTGACCGACGACGCGTTCGTCGCGAGCAACTCGGCGGCGTGGGCAGCTCTGGCCACCGACAGGTTCGCGGCAATGGCGATGTTGGATCGGTCGATCTCTTCAGCACCTTCGAGATAGGTCACGGATTCCCCATACCGGTTCTGGTTGTAGAGGGCGGCAGCGAAGATGTTGAGGACCGAGGGTTCATTGGCACGAGCCGTGACGACCGGGCGGAGAATCTCCTCGGCGGCGGCGTAGCTCGATTTTTGCAACATGAGCAGCCCTCGGATGATCTCAGTATCCAGATTCTCGGCAATACCAGCCTCAGAGAGAACCCGCTCGCTCTCGGCGTTGATGCCGTTGAGCGCGAGAGCCAGGGCCAATGCACGCTCGACATCGTCCGGACCGAATCCACTCGCGACAGCGGTCCGAAGGTGCTCGAGGGCTTCCTCATTTCGACCGATGGCGAGGAGAGCCTGTCCGAGGCGCGCCTCGAGCTGTGCGTCATCGTGGAGAAGATTCGCGGCAGACTCGAGAGCCTTGTAGGCCGACTCGGCTGCACCGATGGCGAGGAGCAATTCGCCTCTGGCCAGTTGCACCTCGGGCAGCAGCGGGTTTTCCCCGATGGCGCGATCAAGATGGGCGAGCGCACGGTCGCGGTTTCCGAGTCGGGCCTCGAGAAGACCGAGCGCAGCCCATCCGCGATCGGAATGGGGAGAACGCTCGGTGATCTCACGAAAGACATCGCGCGCCGCGGAGAGGTCCGATTCAGCGATGAAGACCTCACCGAGTCTGAGCTGGAGACCGACGTTGTCGGGCTGCATGCCAAGCGCGGATTTGAGAGCAAACTCGGCCTCATCCCAGTGACCACCGCGCTGGGCTGCTTCGGCCATGAGCTCAAGGGCAGCGACGTTGTTCGGTTGGCGAGCAACCGCTTGCCGAAGCAACTCGAGGCTGGTGCCGCTGTCACCCTCTTCGAGGAGGCGGTTGGCGCGCAGAATCAGATCCGGAATCGACATCCGATCGCCGTAAGTTCCCGGAGTGAAATCGCCACCATAGGTGCGCAGCAGATCGTCGGCTTCCTGTTCGAGGCCGAGATCTCTGAGAATCTCCGCCCGCAGCGGAATGAGACGACCATCCTCGGGATAGCTGTCGAGCAGCCGATCGATATCCGCCAATGCGCCTTCGAGATCCTCTCGGTCCAGCATTCGAGCTTCAATGGCGGCGATGGTGACCTCGAGATCGGGGGGTGGGGTGGACGGATCAGCAGAAATTCCCCGCATTCGCGCCTGGTCAAAAAGATCGATGAACTCTTGGGTGTAGTAGTCCGGCAACAACGTCAGATTCGGGTCTTCCACCAATGCGGCCCGGAGATGGGTCTGAACCTCGGATTCGCGGCCAAGGGCAAACAGTGTCCACGCGATATTGATGTGGAGCCGGGCTCGGTGCGCGGAATCATCGGACTCCTGAAGTCCCTGCCGGTAGAGCTCCACCGCCTTTGAAAATGAACCCTGGCGAAAGGCCTGAATCGCGGCCTCCTCGCTCGGGGTCGTCGAGTTCTCCTGGGCCGAGGTGGGCAGAGAGATTCCCACACAGGTGATAAAGCAATAAATGAGCGCAGCTTTCCTGATCATCGGACAACTCTACCTGTGAAGTGGGCTTTGCTGCAAGCGGGGGGTCGTAAGTCGTGAGTCGTGAGGCGCGAACCGGACGTTGCCGCCTGCTCTCAGCTCCCACCAGGTGCGACGGTCAACCTGAACTCTGCCGGCGCCTGTGGAATATCGAGGTTTCGTCGGAAGGTCTTGTCCGATCCCGGCCACCGCACGACCAACTCGTGCTTGCCGGCGGAGACCTTCTTGCGAATGAGCGGTAGCGACCCGATCTTGTCACCGTCGATGAAGACTTCGCCTCCCGGAAGCCGAATGGCCGGATCCCCCATGACGGTCAACCACCCGAGATCGAGATTGAGGGCGATGGTTCCGGTCGATGTTGTGATCTCCCGGGTGATGGAACGGGGGGGGAAATCGGGAACCGAAATGGTAAAGATGTGGGTTCCGGGCAGCAGCGCCACCGGGCCGCCGCTGGTCTTCTTGCCGTTGTCAAACTGCTGGCCGTCGATCTCCACCGAAGCGGGTGGATCGACGTGGAGGCGGATCGTGATCGGCGCCGGTGTCGGGGTCGCCTCCGGAACCGGAGTCTCGGTTGGAGCGAATGTCGGAGTCGACGTCGATGTCGGGGTCGGGGTTGGAGTGGCGGTCGGAGTCGGTGTCGGAGTCGGAATCCACGGTGGGCCCTCGGCTCCGAAAACGAGGTTCTGAACGTCTTTGGAAAGATAGATCGCTGCGCCCGACCCGACTACCAGAAGCAGGAGGATGAGAAAGATCACGAAGACCGGGCTTCGACGTTCGGACTCTTCCTCCTCGATCTCCGGGCTCCGGCTCAATTCAGTCACGTCCCCACCGGTCGGCACCTTCTCGGTGGCCTCGTCTTCGACGTCCCTGGCGGAGAGATCCCGGGTCGGGGGCTCTTCACCGCTGGCGGGCGGATCCATGCTTGAAACCGCCACCCGAAGAACCCCCGTTGTGATCTCGGCCATGGACTCGCCATCGATGCCGACGGTGCCGGGTATCGACCGTAGGACCTCGAGAATCTCCCGGACCGACTGGTAGCGATCGTCCGGATTCTTGGCCATGCACTTGAGAATGACCCGCTGCAGGTCCTCGGAGACATCCTCCGAAATATCCGTCGGCTCGGTCGGATTGTCATTGAGGATCTGATAGAGGACGTTGGAAAGGGACGCTCCTTCGAATGGGCGTCGGCCGGTCACCAGTTCGTAGGCTACGACGCCGAACGAGAAGATATCTGTCCGCGGGTCCACCGATCCGCCCTGAATCTGCTCGGGAGCGAGGTAACCCGCGGTCCCCAGCGCGATCCCGGTCTGGGTCAGCTTGGAACCGCCCTCGAGGGACTTGGCGATTCCGAAGTCCATGATCTTGACGGTTCCGTCCTCGAGCACTCGAATGTTCGACGGTTTGATGTCGCGATGGATGATTCCTCGATTGTGGGCAAAATCGAGTCCTTCACAGACTTGGAGAAGAATCGACACCGCTGTGCGGGTGTCCTTGACCACGCCGGCGTGAACCAGAGGATCGAGATCGTAACCGGAGAGAAACTCCTGGACGATATATGGAATGTCGTTTTCGACACCGAAATCGAAGACCAGGGTGATGTTCCGGTGAACGAGATTACCGACGAACTGTGCTTCCTGGTGGAATCGTTGACGCACCTCCTCATCTGGAGAGGCGCACATCTTGATCGCCACGGGACGTTTGATGAAGGGATCCCAGCCCTTGTAGATGATCCCGAAGCCACCAGCGGCAATCTGGGCCGAAATCTCGTACTTGCCGATCCGTTTCGGGGTCTCCATCGCCTCACTCTAACCGTTTTTGACGCCGGCGACAATCGGGGGTTCTTCTCGGTCTCAGCACCCGGGCCGTGTCACACGTGGGTGAGATGAAAACTCAACTCTTCGAGGTGAACGCCAAGATCCACGGTCTTGACGAGGCCTCCCTCATCACCTCGGACCCTGATCGGGGCAAAGTTGAGGATCGCCTTGAGTCCCGCTTCTGCCATTTGATCGCTCACCGCCTGAGCCGCCGACGCCGGCGTCGTGATCACACCGATCTCGACTTGCCTCTGCGCCACGATTTCGCCCAGTCGGGCCGCATCTTCGACCAGGAGACCGGCCGGGGTCGGGTCGCCGATCCGGCTCGGGTCGGAATCGAGAATCCCGACTACCAGGAAGTTGCCGCCCGAAAACCCGGAGTAGTGACACAAGGCCGTACCGAGGTTCCCCGCGCCAACGATGATCAAACGTCGTTCCCGATCCAGACCCAGAATCTCGATCACGTACTGCCGCAGTTCACGGACGTTATATCCGACTCCGCGCACACCGAACTCGCCGAAGTAGGCCAGGTCTTTTCGGATCTGCGCCGAATTCAGGTTGAACCGATCGGCCAACGCCTGGCTCGAGATGGTGTCGATGCCGAGTTCGAGGAGGCGGTCCATGCACCTGAGGTAGACTGAGAGCCGTGCCACGGTGAGATCAGAGATCGTTGAATTGTCGATGTGTCGTTTGTAGGCGGTCATGTCTTCCTCGGGTCCAGGTTCAGGTTGCATTTTGATTGTGCGGGCCATGTGTGCAATTTCACAAGCTCGATTCTAGCTCTGAAAACGAGACAGTGCAACTGGTTCTCCCCGCCGCCGATCTACACCTCTGCTATCCTCCGCTGCATCACTTTGCGGTCTGCCGCCGATGGAGAGCCCATGCACCACGAGGTCATCCTCATCCTGGATTTCGGTTCCCAGTACACCCAGCTCATTGCACGACGTCTGCGCGAGCTCGGGGTCAAGACCATGGTCGAACGCGGCGACATCCCCGCCGAGGAGGTCCGCAGCTTCGATCCGATCGCCATCGTCCTCTCCGGCGGCCCGGCAAGCGTCTTTGAAGACGGTGCACTTCAAATCGACCGGACCATTTTCTCCCTCGGGGTTCCCGTACTCGGAATCTGCTACGGAATGCAGCTCATGGCCCGCGATCTCGGCGGCTGCGTTGAATCCTCGGATCATCGCGAATATGGCCTTGCCGAACTCGAGGTCACGGCCGACGCCTCAATCCTCGAGGGGACCCCGGGTTTGCAGACAGTCTGGATGAGCCACGGCGACCACGTCACCCGGGTCCCCGATGGGTTCGAGATCCTTGCCCGCACCAGCAATTCTCCCATCGCCGCCATGGTCAACCCCGAACGCCGACTCGTCGCCCTCCAGTTCCATCCCGAGGTCCGCCACACTCCCAACGGCACCGTCATGCTCGAACACTTCATTAAACTCGCCGGCGCCCGGCGCGACTGGAACCCGGTGGCCATCCGGAACGAACTCGTCGACCAACTCCGCACATCATTGCCCGAGGGCCGCGTGATCAGCGGTGTCTCTGGCGGAGTCGACTCCTCAGTGACCACTGTTCTGCTCCGCGAGGCGATCGGCGACCGAGTGGTGCCGATCTTTGTCGACACCGGTCTCCTGCGAAAAGACGAGGGCGACGTGGTCATGCAGAATTTCGCCGAATTCGGCATCGAACTCGACCGAGTCGACGCGAGCGACCGATTCTTCAGCGCCCTGGCCGGAGTCGCCGACCCGGAGGAAAAGCGACGGATTATCGGTCGCGAGTTCATCGAGGTCTTTGAATCCGAGGCCAGGCGGTTCCCGGACGTTGCCTACCTCGCGCAGGGCACGCTCTACCCCGATGTGATCGAGTCCTCCGGGATCCGCGGAACAGCGGCGGTGATCAAGACCCACCACAACGTCGGCGGTCTTCCAGAACGCCTCGGCCTCGATCTCGTGGAGCCTCTGCGCGATCTGTTCAAAGACGAGGTTCGCAGGGTGGGCGAAGAGCTCGGTCTGCCGCGCGACTTCGTCTGGCGTCATCCCTTTCCGGGCCCCGGTCTCGCGGTGCGAATCCTGGGTGAGATCACCCCCGAGGGTGTCCGCACGCTGCAAGAGGCCGACGCCATCGTCATCGACGAGATCCGCTCCGCGGGTATTTATGACGAGATCTCGCAGGCGTTGTGCGTCCTGCTGCCGGTCCGGTCGGTGGGTGTCATGGGTGACGCCCGGACCTACGAGCAGGTTCTGGCCATCCGCGCCGTGACCACCACCGACTTCATGACCGCCGATTGGTACCGCTTTCCACCCGAGGTTCTCGACCGGGTCGCCCGCAGGGTCGTCAACGAGGTCGGAGGAATCAACCGAGTGGTCTATGACGTCACCTCGAAGCCGCCAGGGACGATTGAGTGGGAGTAGGATCCAGAAGTTTTCAGTTTTCAGTTTTCAGTTTTTAGTTTTTAGTTTCACAACTGACCGGCGAGAATCGTAGCGATGTAACTTAAAACTCAACACTTAAACCTAAAAACTCCGTTCCCTGTTGCTCAATCGCGAGGCTTCGCTTGCCGGGGTGGTATCATGCGCTCGCCCGCCGGTTCAGCTTTTCACCCGGCGGTCGCCGACACCTTTGGAGTGAAGGTCGGCGTGAGTATCCAAGGAGGACAATCCATGGACAGAACCAAGGTCGTCATCATGGGCGCTGCCGGTCGCGATTTTCACAATTTCAACTGTCTTTTCAGGGACAACGAAAAGTATGATGTCGTCGCCTTCACGGCGACGCAGATTCCTGATATCGAGAACCGCGTCTATCCGGTGGAGATCGCGGGTTCGCTCTATCCTGAGGGCATCCCGATTCTCCCCGAAACGGATCTCGAGAAGATCATTCGAGAGCACGATGTCGATGAAGTGTGGTTTTCGTACTCCGACGTGCCACATAGCTATGTCATGAACAAGGCGAGTGAAGTCATTGGTTGGGGCCCCCACTTCGGTGTCTGCTCGGCGACGCGAACCATGGTCGAGTCGACCAAACCCCTGATCGCCATCACCGCTGTCCGCACGGGTGTCGGTAAATCGCAGACCACCCGCTATGTCTCGCGGATGCTCAAGAATCTCGGCAAGAGGGTCGTTGCGATCCGGCATCCCATGCCCTACGGCGATCTCGCCAAGCAAGCCTGCCAGCGGTTCGAGAACTATGAGGATCTCGACCGCCACCAGTGCACCATCGAAGAGCGCGAGGAATACGAGCCCCACATCGACAACGGTTTTGTCGTCTACGCCGGGGTCGATTACGAACAAATCCTCCGCGAGGCCGAGAAAGAGGCGGATGTCATCCTCTGGGATGGCGGAAACAACGACACGCCGTTCTACAAACCCGATCTCCACATCACCCTGGTCGATCCCCACCGCCCCGGACACGAGCTCAGCTACTATCCCGGCGAAACAAACCTCCGAATCTCCGATCTCCTCATCGTCAACAAGGTGAACACCGCGGATCCGGTGAAGGTGGAAGAGGTCTTCGAGACCTGCCGCAGGGTCAATCCGGACGCTGCAACCATCAAATGCAACTCGGTGATCACCGCCGACGAGCCCGAGCTCATTGCCGGGAAGCGGGCCCTGGTGGTCGAGGACGGCCCGACCCTCACCCACGGCGGGATGACCTATGGCGCCGGTTGGTTCGCCGCCAAACAGGCAGGCGCGGCCGAAATCGTCGATGCCAAGCCCTACGCCGTCGGCACTCTCAAGGCGACGTATGAGAAGTATCCCAATGCAGGGGCGATTCTGCCTGCCATGGGCTATGGCGACAAACAGGTCGCGGATCTTCAGGAGACCATCAACGCAACCCCCGCCGATGTCGTTGTCGAAGGCACCCCCATCGATCTCAAGCGGATCATCACCGTTAACAAACCCATCGCGAACGTTCGCTATGAGCTTGAAGAGGTCGAGCCGGGAGTCATCGAGAAGATGGTCAAGGCGGTCTTGAACTAGTCCGTCGCGTCTCCAACAACACACCGAATTCGCCCGCTCCTATCCGGAGCGGGTTTCATTTTTTCCAGCCATGTAGAATCTGCTGCGTGAATACACGCAGCATAACCGTCGCACTCTGGATCGTCGCGTTCGTCTTGACGGTGGTCCTCGCCATCTTTCAACGCATGACCGGCCCAAGCTATCCGAAACGGGGCGAGACGCTGACCCTGGCGGGAGACGAGATCCGCTTCCGCCTGCCACGCTCCCACGGTGGGGTGGGTGATCTCACGGTCAGTCTGGCGGTTCCCGAGAGCATCCGACGCGGATCACTCGAGTGGCGGCGATATCCGACATCGGAATCATGGTCGTCGGTGACCATGACTCGATCGGCCGATGGTGAAATGGCGGCGCGGGTGCCGCACCAACCGCCTGCCGGGAAGGTGGAGTACCGGTTGATCCTCGACACGATGGACGGCGAGCTCGGCATCCCCACGAACGAGCCGGTAGTGGCGCGGTTTCGCGCATCTGTCCCGGCCTGGGTGCTAATTCCCCATATTCTGGCCATGTTCGGAAGTATGTTGGTGTCGACTCGAGCCCTCCTGGAGGTCCTGCGGCCGTCGACGCCGGAACCTCGGCGTTCGGTGGTTCTCGCCATGGCCCTGCTGGTTTTCGGAGGCTTGTTTCTCGGACCCGTGGTTCAGAAATTCGCGTTCGGTGCGTTCTGGACAGGCTGGCCCAACGGCGCCGATCTGACCGACAACAAGACACTCATCGCCTGCATCGCCTGGCTGCCTGCGACGGTGCTCGCCCTGGGCGGGCGAAAACTCTGGGCCGCCGTCGTTGTCGGCTGGATCGTCATGATGGGAATCTTCCTGATCCCGCACAGTCTTCGTGGGTCAGAGATGGATTGGTCCGAGGGTGAGGTCAAGACCGGCTCGGTGCTTCGTGTCGACCCACCGGAGAGTCCAGTCTGATCCATCGCCCCTGATGCTATGCTGGGCCGGCATGCGCAACGATCCGGACCATCCCGAGGGCAAAGACCACTACCTGCTGGTTCGCAGTGGAGGTCACCGTTGCGCCATCCCCGTGGAAGCGGCCAAGCTCGTGACCAAGGCGCCGAAGATCTACCCACTGAACAGCTCGGAGCCCCGACTGCTCGGTCTCGCACAGATTGCTGGGGAACCGGTCGCGGTCGTGGACCTCCACGCTCTTCTCGATCCGGAGGGCGGACCGGGCGGGGCTCACAACCTCACGGTGATCATCAGGAAACCCGGCGGGGGATCTTCGTTGGGGCTCGCGGTTGAGGAGGCATTCGGCGTGATCGCAGTTGTCGATGAGCGAGCTCGGCGGGAGGACGATCCTGGATGGGTCGCCGGCCGGAGCTCGGTGGGCGAACGGGCCATTGTGATTCTGGATCCGGAACAACTGTTTTTCGCGCCGAGTCCCGGCTGAGAGGAGTGGTGGTCATGCAAAGCGAGAGGCGATCGACGATTCTTCGGCAGTGGCTCGGCATGGCGATATTGATCCTGGTGATTCTCATCGGCGGGGTGATGCTCGAACTCTCCTCCGATGACGAGAACGAGGGGTGGCACATGGATGCCTGGCTCGTTCTGGGATTCGCTGCGATCGCGGCAAACCTCCTGCTGGTCTCGCTTCCGCGGGGTCGGCTCGAGCGAGCACACATCGAACTCGAAGATCGCCACGTTATTCAGAGCAAAGCCATGGAGACTTCGCTTGAAGAGATGCGTCACGGCGATCTCGTCGAATGTCTTAAACCCATCGACGCGTTGCCCCACGCCATGGATGAAGCTGTGGAGGCCGCAGCGCACGCCATTTCCGCTCTCGTTCAACAGATCCAGAGTTCATCGGTTGAGGTCGCGACGAGTGCAAGCATCGTCCATGGGACATCGGCCGAGCTCGTTGACGGGGCGTCTCAACAGGCCGCGGCCGTTGTCGAGATCACAGCCACCACCGAGGAGCTCGCGCGAACGGCGGGCCAGATCGCCACCAATGCCACCGGGCAGGCGAAATTCGTCGCCAGGGCGCAGGAGGCCGGCAACGCCGGCGCCAACGCGCTCGAGGGCGCAGTCCAGGGTGTCGGAAAGCTGCGCGACGGCATCGAGGCCATCGCCGATCGTGCCGACATCCTCGGTAAGCGATCGCGCGAGATCTACCGGGTCCTGGACCTCATCACGGAGATCGCCCAGGAGACTCACATTCTCGCTCTCAATGCCGCCATCGAGGCCTCGGCGGCTGGTGAGCACGGAGATCGATTCGGCGTTGTCGCGGAGGAAGTCCGACGCCTGGCAGAACGATCCCGGGAGTCGGTGGATTCGGTCCGTTCGCTCCTCGACGGGTTTTCGGGTTCGATCCGCTCGGTTGTCGTGGCGACCGAAGAAGGGTCCAAATCAGCGGATCGTGTGCTCGAACAGAGCCAATCGACCCAGGACGCCATCGACCAACTCCGCTCGGCTCTCGCCGACACTGCCACTGCAGCGAGAGAAATCTCCCTCGCCACCGACGAACAGCGTACCGCCTCGGATCAGGTGGTGCTCACCTTGCGGGAAATCAGCGATCTGATCCAACGAACCGCCGACAACTTTCAGCAGTTCACCAGTTCCGCCGAGCGGCTGAGCAATCTCGCGCTTTCGATTCAACTCCTCACCCAGAGCTTCAGGATCGACTCGGTCCACTCGCTCAAACACCAGGTCCTCGGTTGGAGCGATCAGCTCAGAGACTCCACCACGAACCTCGAGGTGATCGAAGGCACCCTCGCCGATGTCGTCCGTGATTTCCCGTATATCGAGCTTGCCTACCTCGTGGATACCAGTGGCAGCATGGTCGCCTTCGAGGTCAATCGAGAGGTGGTCGAAGACCACCGGGTCAAGGGAACGGTCACCGTCGGACAAGCGTACGCCGACCGGCCGTGGTTCCTGGCGGTGAGCCGCGATCAACGCACCGCCGTGACGCCGACCTATGTCTCTCTCCTGACTGATGATCGGTGTTTCACCATCGCCGCAGCGGTTCGTAACCGTTCCGGTTCGATGATCGGGATCCTCGGGATCGACGTCAACGTCCAAAGCTGGACGAGCATCTGATTTCGAATGCGAGGCGATCTTGACGAATTGCTGCCGCTCTTTCTCGAGGAGGCAGTTTCGCGGCTCGACCGCCTTGAGGCTTTGTTCAAGGATGCTTCCACGGATCCAGGCGCTGCGGTTCAAGTTCGACGAGAACTCCACGCACTCAAGGGCGCAGGGCGACTGATGGGTCTGTCCGAGATCGCCGATCTTTGCCACCAGGCCGAGGACTGCATGGTGGGGGAGGAGGCAACCGGAATCGACGCCGCACGCTCGATCACCGAACGCGTGGCCGAGATCGTTGACGGGTTGGGCGACGACGGCGAACGGCGCACACCACCGCCACCGACGGCAGGGACGGCGCCGTCACCAGGCGCAGAATCGATGATCCGCGGCGGTTCCGGAGAGCTCAGGGTGGCGACGGAGATCGTCGATGGTCTGGCCGAGCGGAGCGCGCGGATGCGCATCGTCGCCAAGACGGGCAACGCCCCGGTGAAAAAGCTATTCGAACTCGCGACAATTGCCGAGAGCTCCTACGCCGAGGAGGCCCCGGAGCAGGTGCTTGCTGAAATCGGCGCCTCTCTCAGGCGCGCCGCCCTGGAATTGGAGGCCACCACAAAGACCATGCACCGGCTCAGCGATGAACAGCTCGAGGCCTCGCTCAGACTCCAGGTTCAGCCCCTTCGCCCCTTCCTCCGAACTTTGGCGCGACACACCCGCGAGCTTGCCGGATCCCTCGGCAAGGATGTCGAAGTCACGACCTCCGGCGGAAATGTCCAACTCGATCGACGCATCCTCGAATCGGTCCGCGAAGCGGCGCTCCACCTCGCTCACAACGCCGTGGACCACGGTATCGAGGGCCGCGAAACGAGGAATAGCTCGGACAAACCGCTCAAAGGAAGGATCCATTTCGGCGCCGAGGCCGACGGCGACCGAGTCCAACTCGTGGTCTGGGACGATGGCTGTGGAATCGATCCCCAGGCCGTGGTCAGGCGTGCGGTGGAACGCGGGCTCATCAATTCGGCGGCGGCCTCAAGACTCGCACCCGATGAAACCTACCAGTTGCTCGAACTCCCCGGATTCACCACTCGGGATCTCGCCACGGATGTCTCGGGGAGGGGGGTCGGACTCGACGCCGTGGCCGCATCGGTCAGGGCGAGCGGTGGCGATATTTGGATCCGCTCCGCTCTTGGTGAGGGAACTCGGGTCACCGTCGAGGTGCCCGTTGCACGCCGTGGAGAACGGGTTCTGGTGGTTCAGGTCGGCGAGCTGATTCTGGCGATGCCCTCCTCCGGCGTTCGATCCTTCAGCCGAATCCGACCCGAAATGGTGGTCGCAGCAAAGGGCCGAACACAGGTTCTCCTGGACGGCGAGACCATCGGAGCCGCTTTCCTCGCACCGCTCTTTGGAGAAACCGAAGCCTCGCACCCGACCATGATCGAGATGTCCATCGGTGGGTCGTCCTTCGGGATTGTGGTCGACGCCATTGTCGGTGAGGAAGAGGTCTTTGTCCGGCCGCTGCCTGTGGTTGCCGGAGCTCCTTCCGCCGTCGAAGGTATCGCTCTTCTGTCATCCGGACGGCCGGTCGCGGTGCTTTCGCTTCGACGCCTCGGTCCCCTCGGAATCAGCGAGACCCGCGAAAACGCGCCAGCTTGGGAGAAACGGGCAAACCTGCGCGTGCTGCTGACTGACGACACCGATGCGACACGGGAGATGATGCGCCGGCTCCTCGAGGACTCGGGCTTTTTGGTGACCGGGGTCGAGTCAGCGGAAGAGGCGCTTCGGCGCATTGAGGTCGAGCCCTATGATTGCGTGGTCACCGGTGTCGAGCTTCCCGGTCTGAGCGGGATCGATCTCACCAGTCGTGTCCGGTCGAGCGATCTCTATTCCGATCTGCCTGTGGTCATTGTATCGACCCGGGACCGACCTGCAGATCGGTTGGCGGGGCTTGAGGCGGGCGCCGACGCATATCTCACAAAACAGGGTTTGGAACCGCAGCAACTTGCCAGTCTGATCCACCGAATTACCGGGAGTTCCTTCTTGCGGGAGTCGGACTGACGGGGATACTACCGATCAGGCTCGGCCGTGATCTCCTCTACCACTCGACAGCGACCTGCCGTGGTTTTCCTCCGAAGCGGGAAACCAGGACGCAGCGATTCCGTTTACCGAAATCATAGAGGTCTCGGGTCACCCTGACATCCTCGCGGCAGTACTTGACGATGAGGTCCACCTCGCCCTGGCGCCACCACTCGAGAGCTTGGAGTCCATCGGCCGATTTGCCTCCGCCCAGGCTGGGAACCGCAACGCTCTCGAGCTTCGGCCGAAAGCCGAGACGATCCTCGAGGTCGTACATCATGTCGAAAGTCGGCAGCTTCTGGAGGTCTTCGTCCGAATAGCCGCGCAGGACCTCGTAGTCGAATCCCTTGATGTTGTAACCGACAACGAGGTCGGCCTGGAGCAGCAACTCGATGAGTTCGGAGATGTTGTCTTCGGTGTAGACCAGAAACTCGTCGGTGTCATAGCGATAGGCGACCCCCACCGAAACGCCAAGGCGATGCATCTGGCTGCGCCCGCCGACCTCGTCGAAGGACCGTTGGGTCTCGAGGTCAAAGACGACGACGTTGCGCTCCGCTCCGACCTCGCGTTGCGGGTTGTCGTCGTAGAGGCTCATTTGGCCGTCCCAGATTTCCAATTGCATCTCCCCTCGAGATCGGATGTCGGCAAAGCTGAGCTTAACACGCATCACCGCCCCTCGCGTCATGACGGAGGGGCGCAGAATTTTTGTGTATATCCACACTTTCATTACTCATGCCCAGAGGTCGGTGTCTCGGTTTTCCCACCGAGCCGGTTATACTCCCGTCGTGGAAGTGAAACCCGATCTCGCTGAGTTCGTCCCCTTGGGACCATCCGTCGAGTTGCCCTTTTTCTGCGGCCCCCTCGATCTCTTGTTGCACCTCATTCGCAAAAACGAGGTCTCGATCTACGACATTCCGATTCTGAGCATCTGCGATCAGTACCACGAGCACATCCTCGCCATGAGAGAGCTCGATCTCGAAGTGGCCGGTGAGTTCCTCTGGATGGCGGCGTGGCTGCTCCAGCTCAAGTCGAAGATGTTGCTGCCGAGAACCGCCGTCGAGGAAGGTGATCCCAGGGAGGAGTTGGTCGAAAGGCTCCTGGCCTATCGCCGGGTCAAGGAACTCGCCGCGATCCTCCACGACACGGACCTCGTACGTCAGTGCATCTGGCCGGCGGGAGTCATCGCCGATCTCGGGGACGAAGACATCGAGCTCGACTGGGAAGAGATCGACCTCCGGCTCCTGGCGGAAACCTATCTCCACGTCATGCAGAGATTCGCGGCGGCCCATCCGCCCCCGATCCAGGTCCTTCCCCTGAAGTACAACGTGCAAGACAAGATGCGGGAGATCTACCGGCAGATCAACGACGACGATCTCGTGTCCCTCACCCGAAACCTCAACAAACGGTCGGATCCGGAAGAGGTGGTGGTCCTCATCGTCGCCACCTTGGAACTGGTTCGCCTGGGCGCAGCTCGCGCCGAGCAACGAGTGCCGTTCGCCGAAATCTATCTCCGACGCGGCCGGCACTCGCTCGACGAGGCGTCGTTTGATTCGAACCCATGTGAGGACGCCGATGAATCGTGAATCACTCCCGGCACTGATCGAGGCGGTGGTGCTCACCGCTCGGAGCCCAGTTACCCCCGAAGCCGTTTCATTGGCCACCGATCGCGAGATCGGCGAAGGGGAAATCGAGGAGGCCATCGTCGCCCTTGCGGCATCGTGGGAAGAGGCCGAGAGGGGAATCCGCCTCGAGAAGGCCGCCGGAGGCTGGCGGTGTGTGACACCGCCGCAATTCGATCACTATCTTCGAACTTTTCACGGAATCGCGAGCCGGCAGAAGCTGTCCCAGGCGGCCCTCGAGGTGATGGCCATCGTCGCCCACCGGCAGCCGGTCACCCTGCCCGAGATCAACTTCATTCGCGGTGCCAATTCCTCAGCGGTGACCAGGACCCTACTCGATCGGAAGCTGATCCGTCTGGCGGGTCGGAAGAAGGTTGTCGGCAAGCCTTTTCTCTATCGGACGACAAAGGAGTTTCTCCTTCATTTCGGCCTCGAGAAAGCTGAAGATCTTCCCGATCCGGAGGATCTGGTCGAAGCCGAGGTCATTGAAGAGGCATGATGAGGCGACAGTCTCACGGGCTGTCGAGATGGGGGATTCCGGTCGCGGTACTCGCGCTGACCGTCGGAACCCTGGTATCCGGTTGTTCCGGCCCGGCTCCCGAGGAACTCGTCCTCGATCTCGCGGCAGCCTGGACCGACGGGTTGTTGGTCAGCGAATCGGCCGAAATCGATATCGGAACCGTGGAGGCTCGGGGGTCACTTGGCGACGGCTGGTACTACGACGAACGCAACCGAGATTCCGGAGAGACCTTTTCCTGGAGTCGTGGTCCCTCGTCGGAGATCTTCTTTCATCTCGGGTGGCGGCGCGATCTCAGGATTGATCTGAATTGCCGTCCGTTTGAGTTTGACGGCTCAACGCCACAGAGTCTGAGTTTCGTACTCAACAACCAATCCATCGGCGACCCGATTGTGCTGCAGCCATCGATCAACACTTACTCAATCGAGCTCCCCGAATCAGCACAGGTGGTCGGTCGAAATCGACTGGTAGCGCGGTACGACCGGGTTGATGCCCCAATTTCGGTGGTGCCCGGATCCACCGATCGACGCGAACTCGGGGTGGCCTGGTCCGATCTCCGTTTCCAAAATGTCGATATCGAGCCGATGCAGATCGACGGAGGAACGGTGGTCATGCCTGCCGGTTCTCGGGCCGACCATTTTCCCGACCTCGCGCACGGCAGCCTTCTCACCATCGAAAGCTGTGAGCCGGTGGGGGAGTCGCCGGCTCTTCTCGAAGTCTCGATCCTCGGTGAGTTCGCTGCCGAGCCCGAGTCGTTTTCGCTGGATTGTGACGGCAGCGCGATCGAGATTCCCCTCGCAGACCGGCACGGTCTGACCCGGATTCGGTTTGTCAGCAACCCTCGGATTGACGGCGACTCCCCATCGGGCATCCGTCTGCAGCACCCCCGGATATTAGCGCCGCGCACCGAAACAGCAGCGGTAGTCGAAACACCGGACACCGAAGGCGAATGGCGAACGCCCCGTCCCAACGTGATCATCTATCTCGTCGATGCCCTGAGATCAGATCGGTTGGGGGTCTATGGTTGCAATCGACCGCTTTCCCCTCGTCTGGACGCCTTTGCCGCCGAAGGGTTGACCTATACCGACATGATCGCCCAGTCTTCCTGGACCAAGGCGGCGGTCGCCTCGATCTTCACCGGCATCTGGCCGCGGGCGCACGGGGTCAACGGGCCCGATGATCGGCTGCCGGAGTCGCTTCAGACGCTGCCCGAGGTTTTCCAGGCCGCCGGATACCAGACCGGTGCGGTGGTCGCCAACGCGTATGTCGGTCGGCCATTCGGTTTCGCCCGCGGTTTCGACTACTTCGAGTTCATCGAGCACCACCGCGGCCGCTCGGATGTCATCGGCGACCGACTCGAGAAACTGCTCGACGCGCGGCGCGACACCGACCGTCCATTCTTCCTCTATGTCCATACCATCGATCCGCACGCCCCATACGCGCCTCCATCTCCGTACCTGGAGACCTTCGCCGCCGGGGTCGAGGACCCAACGGTCGGCGGGGTGGAAACGGTTCGGGGACTCGTGCTCGGATCCGTCGAACCGAGTGCTGCCCTTGGCCGCGATCTCCGGCAGCTCTACGATGCCGAAGTCGCGGCCAACGATGCGAGCTTCGGACGACTGCTCGACAGGCTCGAGGATCTTGGCGAACTCGATGACACGGTGATCGTCTTCACCTCGGAC
>Ga0209344_10003207_pt1 | contig 16498 bp, 11 predicted proteins | sample Cruoilmetagenom6_FD_187293 | JGI IMG/M metagenome (GOLD analysis project Ga0209344, IMG submission 187293) | Oil polluted marine microbial communities from Coal Oil Point, Santa Barbara, California, USA - Santa Barbara Oil Seep Sample 6 (SPAdes)... | ecosystem: Environmental > Aquatic > Marine...
CAAATGTTATGTTTAATAATGACACAATATGTGATGTGTTTGTAGCCACAAAACTATACCATACATCATTATCTGGAGTTCCTACAACATCATCAGCTTGCGGAGATGCTGTAGCAGAAACTGTTGTTCCTGCTGATGTTACACCACAATCTCGATCTGGATTTACTGTTAAACCTAAGGCTCCAGCGCATTCATCATTAGATGGTGGTGGCGGTGGCTCTGTAACACAAATGTCAAAAGTGCCATTATTATCAGCCCCATATTCCCAAAAACGAATAAAAATTACTTCACCAGGTGTTCTACCTGTGAGGGTAATAGATGACATCAAACCATTATCGCTATCATCATCATCACATTCAATTAAGGCGAGTGTTCCACAAGTTCCTGAATAGAGCGCCATACCACTATCGGTGATGACCCCAGTATTGGTGTCTATAACAATGCTTCCACTAGCAGGAACAGTAGTGGTAAACCACACATCGTCGCTAGTATAACCGCCGCAACCTGGTGCAGGTATGCCTGTAGATGCTGAAGCATATTCTGTTGTGTATGTAGAAAATGTACATGTAGGATCAACATTTAGAGCAATTGCACCACAAGGGTCATCGTTTGACGGCCGTACAATAACATCAGATATTAAAGAAATATTATCAATAGCAGCAGGAGGATTGCCTCCAACACTACCATCATTATACCATTCAAAAACGAGACGTACAGTAGTGCCCGCATAAGCAGCTGGTAGGGTTAAAGATGTATTGGTCCAAGAATATTGTTCACTAAAATCTCCGCCAATTTGAATTCTACCCGTAGGTGCAGTTCCAGTATCTCCTATTTCATTTCCGTACGATGGGTTAAAACTTGTAGGTACTGCCCAAACTCTCATGCGGTCATAGTCATTTTCAGCATCTGCTATCCAATCAAAACTTAAGGTGATTAAGTCTTCCCCTCCAGGAATTGTTACATTTCTGTAGAAATGAGAGACTCTGGTAGTAGAATTTGTATAGGTGTGAGGAGGCGGTGTTGCTCCTCTATTGTTTGTTACATAAGCCGCACGTGTGCCGGTAAACCCAGTCGTAGCTCCTGTACTACATACCCATTGGTTTCTTGTTGCTGAGCCAGGCGTATTAGCCGTCCAGCCATTAGCAGCAAATGTAGTGCCGCTTTCAAAACCGCCATTAGTAGCGGGATTGATTATTGTGGTTTGAGAAAACCCCTGAAAACTTGTTGAAAACCAAACTAAAATCAAAACAACTAATCCTAGTTGGTTTGGGTTTTTAAAAAAGGAAGTTAATACACGTAGTTTTCTATTCATATTCTTAAAATTTAGAGCATAAGGAAAACCGACTATAATCATCGGACCATCTTCAGGTTAAAATTTTAAGTAATAGATTGGGAGTCTATATGTTAACTAATGTAATCAAATTTATATAATTTTAACAAAAAATTAAACATTAATTTGATTTTTTGTTAAAGTGTTTGCTTTTGTGGATGAAAATCGCTCAAATATTAATTATATTATTGTAAAACACCTCAAAATATGATTTTTTGTTAAGGAGCTAAGGAAGGGTTAAGAATAATGTGTATGAGTACAAAGAAAAAGGGTCTTGATTATTATGTCAAGACCCTTTTATTAAACTAAAAAATTGAAGTATTGAATTAACGTTTTAAAATGACTTTTTGTGTTTTTGATAAGCCGTTGCTTAAGCCGACTTTTACAATATAACTGCCACTAGATAAGTTGTTATTATTAATAACAAACTCGGCTGTATTTAAATTAACATTTTGAATTAGTGCTCTTCCTAAAAGGTCATAAACAATAACCGAGTCAATAGAATTTTTGTCTGTACTAATTTTAATATAGTCGCCTTTAGGAGCTATAATTCTAATTGAGCTTTGTTCTTGATTATCAATATTTAAAGCATTATCTGTATATCTTAGGAAAAAACGATTTGTATAATCTACAGCTTCTGTTTCTGTAAAGGTGTACGGCGCCGCTCGTAAATCATGTATGGTACCAGTAAGTGTGTCTTCTAGATAGATGTTTTGATTGTCATCTGAGAACAAACCATCTACATTGCTAATGGCAATGCTATATTCTCCTGCTTGTGGTATAACTGTACCTAAAGGTATTCTATCAGTTTCATAAAAAGGAAGTGCGCGTCCTTGAATGGTCATGCGCTCGTCACCAATTTTAGAGTAAATATTCAAACTGTTAACTTCTCTAGAGTAAGCATCAAATAATCGATCCTTTTCTTGGGTAGCCCCTTCAATATATCCCACTAAAGTATTAGAAGTCGTTCCGCTTTGATTTGCTAAAGTTAACCAAATACGACTGCGCTCTAAAGTGTTTGAGTTTGAAGCATTTTGATTTGGATTAGCTGTTCTATAAAAATCGGTATTGTTGTTGCTACGCATGCTATTATTAAACGTTGCGTTACCCGATTCATTGTCATTTAATGCTAAAACAAAAAAGCCTTGTCCTGAAGCAATTTTTCCAGAAAATGGGGTTGTAGATCCCATTAAGTTGTATGTGATATAATCAGCAGGATTGTAAGTAAACGCAAAATCATCATAAAATGAATCAGGCCATGTGCCAATTGTACTTCCGTGAGTCCAAATATGCACAGCACCTTCTAACATTGTATTCGCTAATAAAAAGGAGTCTGCATCTATAGCGGAAGGATATGGGTTTCCTAAAAGATTCCAGTTATCGTCAATTGGAGTTCCGGCGATGCTATCTCCACCATAAGGGTTGTATAAATACCCCGATCCTGAATAATTACCACTACTAATGGCTTGTGTGATGATACCATTATTTGGTACACCATTAAATGTTGCTATTGCCATTGAAACACCAACAGAATGATTATTTGGTCCTCTTACTGCATACCCTTTACCAGGATTCATAACACCAGAACTTAAACCAGCCCAATTTCCTACAATAACAGGAACATTTCCTGGCATACCCAATAACCCAGTTATTGTTGTTGGTTCCCATTCGTAAATATGATTTGTTGGTGTAAAACCATCATATACATTTGAAACATCAAACCCTTGAACAGGACTAGAATAATAGACGTAGTCTAATTTTCTAATATTAGCATTTCTATTTAGTATAATCTCGCCACTATTTGCAATAGCTGGAGTATCGTTTACTTGTATTAAGCTAGCACCATCCTCAACGGTAAGTGTACCCGTACCTTGAACGGCTATATGGTCTTGAATTGTTAAAGAAGCCCCATAGCCATTAGCATTGCCTTCACCAGTTAAGGTAAGCGATGCCCCAGTTTGAACGGTAAGATTTAAACCATCTGCATTAATATCATCAGGAATAATAGGGTTGTTAGGAGTTCCTGATGGAATGTATATACATTGAGAATCGGTAGGCACTGTATCTCCATACCAATTTGATGCTGTGTTCCAATTGCTAGATGTTTCGCCCTTCCATGTTTTTCCAATAACGTATTCTACAGGAGTTCTATCGCCTGGATTAGAAGTACATTCGTACCAATATGTGTAAACGCCAGGCGTAGAAGTATCTGTTAAACCTGAGTTAGGGAAGTTTACAGGGCTTAATCCTGGTCCTGTTTTTAAGTACGTGCCCCCAGTCTCTGCTGTGTACCAATCTATTTGAGGTATTGACGTCCAATCTACAGGTCCTCCTGTAGTAACCGTCCAAGTGTAAGGACTGTTGCCAGAACCTGGTCCAGAAAACGTCCACTCTGTGGTAATAAGCGTGTAATCTACACCAGCCGTTAAGTTTGTTGTTAATCGTGAACGAGTATTAAAGCCAGGGTCTGGTGGAGCTGAGTCATCATCACCAACGACAAAAGTTCCGCTTAAACAATTACCAGGTGTAAAACCAGATTCAACGATATAGCCTTGTCCATCAAATGAAGCAGAAGTCATTTCAAACACATATAATCCTGTTGTTGGTACCGTAAAATCTATTTCTTCATAACGCCCGGAAGATCCACTAAAAGCACAAGTTGTTATGTTTACCACAGAGGTGTTTAATCTGTTTGCTGTTGGTTGGCCATTTAGGTTTCCAATAACTACACTTGCTGAGTTTGCACCAGTAGGACAAGTAAAGTCTGAAGTTAATTCAAGGCCTCTTTCGTTAGGACAGTCTGCATACACGCCATTGTCTCCAGGCGGTATTGGTACAGTTACACAAATACCAAAGGTGCCATTGTTGTTATTGCCAAATTCCCAAACTCGTATATATACAATTTCTCCAGGGGTTCTACCTGTAATTGTTAGTGACGACATGCCTCCTGTGCCTGCATAATCGTCGTTACAGCCTAACTGTGTTAGAGCGCCACAGGTGCCAGAATAGATTGCTAGGCCACTATCTGTCATCACGCCAGCTTCTGTAGTTACTGTAAATTCTCCACTAGGATCTGTAACTTCATACTCAAACCAAACATCGCCACCTTGATAATACGCACAACCAGGTGCAGGCGCACCTGTAGAAGCAGTAGCATCTTCATTGGTATAGGTTACAAATGAACAGTCTACTCCAGAAAATAATTCGGTAGCATTAGAACATTCATCATTGGCGATTGGAGAGGTGATTAGTAATTCGAAAGCAGGATTCATAACGCCTGGGCCAGTATTAGGTCCAGGAGCTGGGTAGGTAGCGCCAAAACCAAAAGAATCAATAACGATGTAATAGATGCCAGGTGTTAAGATTTCATCAAACGTGACACCAAGACCACCGTCTCTACTCGTGGCTGTACCCAGACCACCTATACAATTGCCAACACCATTAGTAATAGGGCAAGCTTCATGAACGGATAGAGATTTGTAAGTTGTTCCATTATTTGCAAATCCAAATTTGTATTCTCCTGGATTAATTACATTTATGGAGTACACACCATCATTACCACCACCATACCAGGTGCTTCCTGTTTGGCAATTTGTGCCATTATAAGTGTCATTATACGATGGTGCTCCAGTTAATTCTTGAAACCCTGTAGAAGCCGTTGTACCAGGGAAAAGTGTAATTGGTACGGCAGATGCACAATCATCACCAGGAGCCTGTGCAAACCCTATATGGTAAAGCCCAATAAAAAGAAGTGTAACTAGTATTTTTTTAATCATAACTATAAAATTTAAACATAACAAAAGCCTGACTAATTGTATAGTCGGTTTGTAGTAGGTTTTATAGTTGTAGAAAAAAGGGGGCTAATTTCGGCTCTAAAATACTAAAAATTTATATAAATTTAACCGAAACTTAAAGATTTGTTCACCTATTTGATAAAGTGATTCTTTTTATGGATAAAAACCTAATAGCAATTGATTCTCATGTTTTTATAAAGCCAGAATACCTCAATCACAAGTATGTGTCGGGGAACAAATTGCGAAAGCTAAAGTACAATGTACTAGAAGCCAAACAACAAAATAAAAGCACTTTAGTTACTTTTGGTGGTGCTTTCTCAAATCATATTGCAGCGTTAGCCTATGCAGCTAAAGCGATAGGCATGCAATCTATAGGTGTAATTAGAGGTGAAGAGCTAGAAGATTTGAGGCCTTTAAATTCGACGTTGTCTTTTGCACAATCCTGTGGTATGCAGTTTAAATTTGTGTCTAGGGAGGTTTATAGAACCAAAACAACAGAAGGCTTTATTGAGCAACTTAAAAACGAGTTTGGGGATTTTTTTCTCATTCCAGAAGGCGGTACCAATCAACTCGCAGTTAAGGGTTGTGAAGAGATTTTAGAAGAGGTTCGTCAAGATTTCGATTATATCTGTTGTCCTGTTGGTACAGGTGGCACTATTTCAGGACTTATAAATTCTAGTCGCCCACATCAAAAAATTATTGGGTTTCCTGCCTTAAAAGGTGATTTTTTAAAAGCAGAAATTGCAAAATTTGCAACCCAATCTAATTGGGAGTTAAGTGGTGATTATCACTTTGGTGGTTATGCAAAAATAAATAGTGAATTAATTCAGTTTATAAATGGGTTTAAGAGCGCACATCATGTGCCGTTAGATCCCATTTATACAGGAAAAATGATGTTTGGTATTTATGACTTAATGGCCAAAGGCTATTTTGAAAAGGATGCTAAGATTTTAGCTATTCATACAGGAGGCTTACAAGGCATAGAAGGTATGAATGCAAGGTTAAAACAACAACATAAGTCCTTAATTATTTAAACAGTTAAGAAGAGATTTACTTTTAAACCAAGTTTATAAAATAGATTAATTCTATACCTTTCAACTAGGTTTAACCAACCCAATACAACATAACTAAAATGCTATTTAGATCCTTATGTTATTATATTGCGCTTAGGTAAAAGACACATCTCGTAACTACATGTGGCAATTTGGTTGGAGTAACCATAGTGATATGGTAACAATTTACACTATAACCAATACCTTACAAGCCTTTTTTATAGACTTTGTGTACCTTTCTTCGGGAATTGTTCGAGATTCCTTCGATAATTCCTCGTAAAATGGGGCTGTTTCTCGAAGGAACCTCGAACAAATATCGAAGGATTCTCGAACAAGAGTCAGTTATGCGTGTGCGTATTATCGGTAATATTATGCGTTTTATTTATGTTTTATTGCATAGTTCTAGGTTCATATAGGTAATTTATTACACAGAAAACTTAGAGCAAGAGCCTATCAAATAATTATAATCAAGTCTAACTAATGTAAGTAATTCAAATACAAAGATTATTCGATTTCTAGTAATAAAAGGTAACTTTTTAAACCAATAAATCACTAAATTTGTAATTAAAATCAATTCAGAATAGAGGTTTAATTATTGCTTTAATGGTGATACAAAAAAGAAACAACAAAAAAAGCCCTTAATCGTTTATGTAGTTATGAAGAGAATTAGTAGTATTATTTTAGTTTTGCTTTTAGCGTTTAGTTGTAGCTCTAAGCGAAAGATTGTCACCAAAAAGAAAGATAGTAGGCGAAGTACAGAACAAGTATCTAAACGTACACAGCCCGTTAATAAAAAAACGGAACCCACAAGAACTACAAAAGCACCTACAACTACTCCTGCAAAAACAACGCCCTATGCCAATGCCGTAGAAGCCTATATTGGCACCTATAATGCCATTGCCAAAGAAGAAATGATAAAGTACAAAATACCAGCAAGTATTACTTTAGCACAAGGTATTTTGGAGTCTGGGTCAGGTAAAGGCCGTTTGGCGGTTCAGGCTAATAATCACTTTGGAATTAAATGTCATGGCTGGACAGGCCAGAAAATTTATCATGACGATGATCGGTCTCAAGAATGTTTTAGAAAGTACACCCATGCAGATTCATCATTTGAAGACCATTCTGCATTTTTAACCTCTCGAAGTCGCTACTCAAAACTATTTGAACTAAGACCAGATGATTATAAAGGTTGGGCAAAAGGATTAAGAGCAGCAGGCTATGCTACAGATAGAAAATATCCAGACAAGCTAATTAGTCTTATTGAGCGCTATAAACTGTATCGTTTTGATGATGAGGTCTTAGGAGGTCGTGTGGCAAGAACTATAACGCACAACAATAGTGAAATTAATCATACAGTAGTAAAAGGCGATACACTGTATTCCCTATCGAAACGGTATAATACATCTGTAGATAAGCTTAAATCTATTAATAAACTCTCTAATAACGAATTGTCAATTGGACAAGTTTTGATTATAAAATAAATACTATGTTATATAAAAGAAGTAGTGCGCTTTTTCAAGAAGCAGAGCAGGTTATTCCTGGAGGAGTTAATTCTCCAGTGCGTGCGTTTAAAGCCGTAGGAGGGACTCCTATTTTTGCTAAATCGGCTAAAGGCGCGTATGTTTTTGATGAAGATGATAATCGGTACATCGACTATATTAATTCTTGGGGTCCAATGCTTTTGGGTCATGCCTTTGAGCCTGTTGTAAATGCAGTAATAGAAAAAACGAAGCAAGGCACATCGTTTGGTATGCCTACAGAAATTGAAACTAAGATAGCTCAGTTAGCAGTTTCAATGGTGCCAAATATAGATAAAATACGTTTTGTAAATTCAGGAACAGAAGCCTGTATGAGTGCAGTTCGTTTGGCAAGAGGATTTACTAAAAAAGATAAAATTATAAAGTTTGCGGGTTGTTATCATGGGCATAGTGATGCATTTTTAATTCAAGCCGGTAGTGGTGCAGTTACCTTTGGAAGTCCGAATAGTCCTGGTGTTACAGCAGGTACAGCAAAAGACACCTTATTGGCTAAGTATAATGATATTGCTAATGTAAAGGCACTTATAGAAGCCAATGCAAATGAAATAGCCTGTATTATTCTTGAGCCAGTTGCAGGTAATATGGGATGTATTCCTCCAAAAGCTGATTTTTTACAACAACTCAGAAGCGTTTGTGATGCGAATGATATATTGCTAATTTTTGATGAAGTGATGACGGGTTTTAGATTGGCCAAAGGCGGTTGTCAAGAACGCTTTGGAGTAGATGCAGATATTGTTTGCTTCGGAAAAGTAATTGGAGGCGGATTGCCAGTAGGCGCTTTTGCCGCACGTAATGAGATTATGAATCATTTAGCACCATTAGGTAGTGTTTATCAAGCAGGAACTTTAAGTGGTAATCCCTTAGCTATGGCGGCAGGATTAGCAATGTTAAATGCTATAGATCAAGACCCAGAATTGTTTAAGCGTCTCGAAGACAAAACAGCCTATTTACACAACGGTTGTGCTCAAGCATTAAAAGCAGCAGGCGTTACGCATACTATAAATAGAGTAGGTTCGATGATTTCTATTCATTTTGCTGAAGATGAGGTGTTGGATTTTGAAAGTTCAGCAAAAGGAAACAATGAGACCTTTAAAAACTTCTTTCACGGTATGTTAAACGCAGGTATTTATATTGCGCCAAGTGCTTTTGAAACGTGGTTTATTACCGATGCGCTTTCTTATGAAGATTTAGACGCCACAATTGCAGCTGTAGAAAAAGTAGCCAAAACATTGTAAACCTAACTAATTATGCCATAAAAAAGCCCACTTTATAGAAGCGGGCTTTTTTATGATGTGTATTTATAGATTTATTGCTCAGCTCTATAAAGCTCAATATATCTATCAAATTGCTCTTGATTAAGAATTTCTTTTAATCGTGAATCTAATACCGTGTTAATTTTTTCAAATAACGCTTTATTGTTACCTAAGTCACTACTTATTTTTTGAAATGTAGTTTCGTAGGTTTTGTAAGCTTGGTAAACATCTTCTAGCTGGTCTTGATTAAGTTTAATCGTTTTCTGTATTACTTTAGCCTTTTCTGAAGCAGCACCATTAATTTCTAATGCGTTTTGAGCGTCTAATCCTTGCGTGCTAAATAGAAGCGCAAAGGTTAAAAAGCAAAGAGTTATTAGTTTTTTCATCGTTATGAATTTTATAAGAAATTTGAAGTTACTAAATTAATGATTTTTAATTTAAAACGGCAAATAAAAAAAGCATTGATTAAAAACCAATGCTTAATTACTACTAATCAACCAATCTACTTATTAACTTCTCTTTTGAAATCGTTTGCCTTTAGCCTCTTTAAGTTCTGATTTCTTTTTATTAGAACGTGAAGCTTCCCATTTTTTATACTGCTCGTCATTTAAAATGGTTTTCATTTGCTTTTTCATTTCAATCTGCTTGTCTAAGTGCTCATTAGCCATGTTAAAACGCTCTTCTTTTGTAGGTCTTTTAGCGTCTTTATCCTCCTTTTTCGCTTTTCTAGCAGCTCTTTTGCTTTCCATGGCTTGTGCCTCTTTAAGTACTAAAGCTTTTACTTTTGCTTGTTGAGCCTCTGTAAGGTCAAGCTCTAATGTCATCTTTTTTGTTTGTAACGTCGCTACTTCTTCAGCAGATAAATCTTTAAGTCCACCCTTCCTGTGTTTCATGTCTTGCGCTGTTGCATTTAGGGTTAAAAATGCAATAGCAACCATTAGTATTTGTTTCATAATTTTTAAATTTTTGTTTTTAGTTTATACTTCTAAGACTTTAATACGTTTTAAAAGTTTAAAGCAGTTTAGGTTTTAACGTGTGTTTAACACTCTAGAAAACTCTTCTTAAAAAAATTCGAGATATCATTCAAATAGACAAAAGGCTTGAACCAGATAGAGATTGTTATTTAGTTTTACTGTGGTTAGCAAATTAATTTGCTAGTAAAACACCTTTTAGTAACGGTTGTGAGGTATTACATTTTAAGGGCTGTATTATTAACAATAAGGAAATAGGCTTTTAAAAAAATATAATAAAAAATGAAGTTTGGAATCTTCTTAAATTAATTAACTTTGGGAAACTAAATAAAGCATTAATAATTTATGAAAAAAATAATAGCATTTCTATCCGTATTAGTGATAGTTACTTCATGTAAAGAAGATAAAAAAGAAGCCGTCGTAGTGCCAAAAAAGGAAATGACTCCAATGCAAAAGAATTTAAGTAAATATGTGAGCTTTAAACTTACAGCAGACCTTAGTGGTTTAACTCCCAAAGAACGTGAAATGTTGCCTTTACTTATAGAAGCAGCAGATAAAATGAACGATTTATTTTGGTATGAAGCCTACGGAGATAAGGACGCACTTTTGAATTCTATAACTAATAAGTACACTAGAAGGTTTGTAGAAATTAATTATGGTCCGTGGGATAGATTAGATGGTAATGCCCCTTTTGTAGAAGGGATTGGCGAAAAACCTTTAGGCGCAAACTTTTATCCTAAAGACATGACTAAAGAAGAGTTTGAAAAAGCAGATATAGAAAACAAATCTAGCATTTATAACTTTATTCGTCGTAATGAAGATGGAGCGCTCTATTCTATTCCTTATCATGAGCATTTTGAAGACGAGTTAACCTACGTATCAAGTTTACTTAAAAAATGTGCAGAACTTGCCGAAGATGAAGGTTTTAAAACTTATTTAAAACTTAGAGCAGCCGCATTGTTAGATGATGATTATCAAGCTAGTGATTTAGCGTGGATGGATATGAAAACCAATAGTCTAGACATTGTTATTGGTCCGATTGAAACCTATGAAGACCAACTGTTTGGAAACAAAGCAGCTCATGAAGGTTATGTATTAATTAAAGACCAAGATTGGAGCAAGCGCCTAGAGAAGTTTAGTGCTTATTTACCTGAGCTGCAAGAAGGTTTGCCAGTTGCAGAAAAGTACAAGCAAGAAAAGCCAGGTACAGATAGTGATTTAAATGCTTATGATGTGGTGTATTATGCAGGAGATTGTAATTCAGGTAGTAAAACAATTGCTATTAACCTTCCTAATGATGAAGAAGTACAATTACAAAAAGGCACACGTCGTCTTCAGTTAAAGAATGCTATGCGAGCAAAGTTTGATAAAATATTAATGCCTATTTCTGATGTGTTAATAGAAGAAAGTCAACGTAAGCATATTACATTTGATGCCTTTTTTGCAAATACTATGTTTCACGAAGTGGCCCATGGTTTAGGAATTAAAAACACACTAGATGGAAAAGGAACAGTAAGAGAAGCTTTAAAAGAACACGCGAGTGCTTTAGAAGAAGGGAAAGCAGATATCTTAGGTTTGTATATGATTCAGCAGTTAAAGGTTAAAGGTGAATTAGTAGAAGCCTTAGAAGATAATATGGTTACGTTTATGGCAGGAATCTTCCGTTCGGTTAGATTTGGAGCGTCTTCAGCACATGGAAAAGCTAATATGATTCGTTTTAATTTCTTTAAAGAGCATGGTGCTTTTTCTCGTAATGCGGATGGCACTTATAAAGTGAACTTTGAGAAGATGGAATCGGCAATGGAAAAACTGTCTAATGTTATTTTAACGTTACAAGGTGATGGTAATTATGACGGTGTTACTAATTTAGTAGATAAAATGGGCGTTATTTCTCCAGAACTTCAGGCAGATTTAGATCGCTTGAGCGATGCTAATATTCCTGTTGATGTTATTTTCGAACAAGGAACAGAAGCTTTAGGGTTATAAACTATTAACTTAAAGGAATTAAAAAACCTTTCAATTCTAATCTAATAGAATTGAAAGGTTTTTTTATGACTCTTGGTTTAGGATAGAATTCTATTCACTAACTTTTGTTTAGCGGCTTCGTCATCACCACACAACCATTGTAAGACATTGTCTTCCCAAATGGCATCCCGTTCGGTTTCGCTAATGATATGACGTTCTACAGCAAGGTCTAATATTTTTCCAGGATACGAACTTTGTTTTTCGCTTTCCATCTCTCCTAAAGGATAAGGATCATCTAATCCCATTAACACCTGTTTTGACCCTTGGTTTTTCATAAGCAAGTCAAGACCTCCTGTATCGTGTACTAATGTGTCAAAGAATATGTTTTTATGTCCAACGGCCTTTCTAGGGTGGGTCTTACCTTCAAATAAATCTGGTCTGCCATCAAATCCCTGAATACGTCTTCCTAAGTTGATTTGAGCTAATTGTCCACCATGAGCAAAGCAAACACGCATGTTCTTGTATTTTTCATAATAACCATTTAAGGTTAGAAAATGATAAGCATCTGCACATTGTGCGAGCATCCAAATCAGGTGAAAACGCCAAGACGTATTTTCAAGCTTTATAAACTTCTCCCCATCATAAGGATGAACTTCAACCGCCAAATTATATTTATCTGCAAGTTCAAAAATAGGCTCGTTCTCTTCGTCAAAAATACAACGCCAAGTGCCAATGGTATCCATATAATGCGTTGGTAAGCACAGTAATTGCATATCTAGCTCTTCAACACAACGTTGAATTTCCCAACAAGCGCCTCTTACAAAACCAGGATGCACAACAAAACCAGTAGTAAATTTACTCGGATTCTCTTTTTGTACTTTGGCATTAAAGTCATTTTGAAAACGTAGGGCTTGCTTCATTTCTTCAAGTCTAAGACCGTTTCCATAAAGTTGAGATAAATTTAAAACGACCGCATGGTCAATTTTAAAATGCTCCATCCAAGCCAGTTTCTCGTCTAAAAAGAAACTAGAATCGGTAATAGGACGATTCCAATCCTTTTGAAGCATGAATTTCCGATCCTTATCTACCCAGAAAATTCCTTTGTCTTTCATAAATTCAGGAATTTCTTCAGGATAAGGAAGTAAATGTGAATGACCGTTTATTCTTAGTTTACGTTTTGTCATAATTATTGTCATTGCGAAGCTTTAGCTGCGGCAATCTTTTTTTTAAGAGATTATTTGTCACTTCTTTTATCGTGATGACGAAAATATTGGCAATGTATTTTACTGTTCTATTTTTACTTTTTCAGGTGGTTGCATTACTTCACCGCAATTAGGACAACTACGTTTGTCTTTGTCTCCATAATATTTATCGAAAATGGCAGGCATATCGGTTTCAATATTGTCTAAGGTAAAGTCCTCTTCATAGAGTTTGGTAGTGCAGTTTTCGCAAAACCACAGTAAGGCATCTTGTACACCTTCATCACGAGGATATTCAATAACCAAACCTACCGTATTGGCACCTCGCTGTGGCGAATGCGGTACTTTAGGTGGTAATAAAAACATCTCACCTTCTTTAATGTGAATGTCTTTTGGAGTGCCTTTGTCAATTACTTTTAAAACAATATCGCCTTCTACCTGGTAGAAAAACTCTGGTGTTTCATTGTAGTGGTAATCTTTTCTGCTGTTTGGTCCTCCTACAACCATAACGATAAAATCACCATCTTTCCAAACCACTTTGTTGCCAACAGGTGGCTTTAAAAGGTGTCGGTTTTCATCTATCCAGGCTTTAAAATTAATTGGAGGATATAGTTTACTCATAGTCTTATTATTTTGGGCGTTACCCCTAAAGGGTCAGGCTTTTCACTGTATCTTTTTGTTAAAAAAGGCCTCGACTGCGCTCGGCCAGACAAAAAGGATGTCGTTACAATCCTTAACGCAAATTCATCAATCCTATAAAATTAGTGATAATATTTGAAATTATTGCATCGGTTTGTACACTTAATACTGAATTCATTTTGATGAGATCCTGAAATCGAAGATTCATGAATTCATAATAAAATGATGCATCTTGAATAAACGAGTTCAGGATAAAAAAAAGGTTAAAATTATGATGTTTTGAGCCTATAAACTTTTTGTTCGACCACCATCAACAGGAAGATTAATTCCATTGATGTAGGCAGCACGTTCACTGGCTAAAAATGTTATAGCAGCTGCTAATTCTTCAGGTTTAGCAAACCGTTTAGCAGGTACTGCACTTTTCATGGCATTGGCAGCTTCGTCTTCAGTTGTTCCTGTTTTAGCCGATTTATTTTTAATAATTTCTGTTAAGCGTTCGGTGCCTGTAGCTCCAGGAAGTACGTTGTTAACCGTAATTCCAAATTGCCCTAATTCGTTAGCGAGTGTTTTACTCCAGTTAGCCACTGCACCACGAATGGTATTGCTCACACCTAAACCATCTAGAGGTTGTTTTACAGATGTTGAAATTACATTAACGATTCTACCATAGCTTTCACTTTTCATAAAAGGCACTACAGCTTGCGCCAATACATGATTACATTTTAGATGCTGTGTAAAGGCACTTTCAAATTCGTCTACTTCAGCAGAAAACACAGGTCCTCCTTTTGGTCCACCTGTATTATTAACCAAAATATGGAAACCATGATTTGCTTTAATGTAAGCTTCTACTTTTTCTTTAAGTGTTTTCGGATTTGAAAAATCAGCAACAATATAATTGTGAGCTCTTTGTTGCGGTAGTTCTGCTAGCGTTGCTTTTAGTTTGTCTTCGTTTCTAGCAATTAAAGTGACGATAACACCTTCTTCAGCTAGGGCTATTGCTGTTGCTTTTCCTATTCCTGCTGTGCTTCCACAGACTAATGCGTATTTGTTGTTGAGTTGTAAATTCATAGTATTTCCTGCGTAGACAGGAATCTTTTTAATGTGATTCTGAAACAAGTTCAGAATGACGTTTTATTAATAATTATTTTTTCAATTTATGAGATTCCTGCCTTCACAGGAATTTAATACTTTATACAAACATTCTTAGCTTCAGTAAAAAATCGTAAAGCTTCAAAACCACCTTCACGACCAACACCAGAAGCTTTTACGCCTCCAAAAGGGGTTCGTAAATCTCGCATCATCCAGGTATTTACCCAAACGATTCCAGCTTGCAATTGGTTGCTCATTCGCATGGTACGTTTTAAATCGTTAGTCCATAATGTCGCTGAGAGTCCGTATTTGACTTTGTTTGCCATTATTAACACATCATCTTCTGTGTTGAAAGGCATAATGGTGACTACTGGTCCGAAAATTTCTTCCTGATTCACACGGCACTCATCGTTTGGAACTTCGATAACTGTAGGTTCTAGGTAATATCCGTTTTCATAGCCTTTTACAGTGATTTCGTTTCCACCACATAAGACAGAGCCATTTTCATCTTTAGCGATTTGTATGTATGCTTTTACTTTCTCTAAATGAGGTTTAGATACTAAAGCACCAATATTCGTGTCAGTTTCCGATGGATGACCAACCTTCAGTTGTTTTACTTTAGCGACAAAGTCTGTTTTGAATTTGTCATAGATAGCTGTTTCTACAAAAATTCGACTTCCGCAAAGGCAAATTTGTCCTTGATTGGCAAACGATGAACGCACTGTAGTATTCAGCATGTCCTTATAATCACAATCAGCAAAAATGATGTTTGGGTTTTTTCCACCTAATTCCAACGATAATTTTTTAAACATAGGCGCAGCGACTTTGGCAATGTGAGCACCAGTTGCAGTTCCACCAGTAAAACTAATCGCTTTAATATCTGGATGCTCAATAATGGCTTGACCAGTAGAACCACCAAGTCCGTGAACAATATTTAAAACCCCTTTTGGGAGACCAGCTTCATTGCAGATTTCGCCTAACAAAAAAGCTGTCATAGGCGTTACTTCACTAGGTTTTGCTACGACGCAATTACCTGCAGCCAAAGCAGGAGCGATTTTCCAAGTAAAGAGATAGAGAGGAAGATTCCAAGGCGAAATACAGCCAACAACACCAATAGGTTGACGCAAGGTGTAATTTATAGCTTGTTGTCCGACACTTTCATGGCTTTCGCTAGCGAATTGTGTAATCGCATTTCCAAAGAAGCGAAAATTACTAGCTGCTCTTGGAATGTCTACTTCTTTTGCTAGAGATACAGGCTTGCCATTGTCTTTAGATTCGGCTTCAGCAAAACGTTGTAAGTTGGCTTCTAATAATTCTGAAATTTTTATCAGGATGCGACTGCGTTCTTCCAGTGTTGTTTGTGACCACGTTGGAAAGGCAGATTTTGCAGCGATGTAAGCATTTTCAACGTCTTCTTTAGATGAGTTAGGTATTTGTCCGTAAATACTTCCATCTGAAGGATTGTAGTTGTCTAGCCACTCGTTTTGAATAGGATTATGAAAGTTTCCGTTGATATAATTTTGAATGTTCATTACGATTTTTTATAAGCCATGACTTTAATCTCTATTACCAAATCGGGATGAGGTAATTGGTGCACAGCGACAGTGGTTCGTGTTGGTCCAGTTGCTTTGTCAAAGAATTCACCATAAGCTTTGTTGTAGTCAGCAA
>Ga0209344_10003209_pt1 | contig 16489 bp, 12 predicted proteins | sample Cruoilmetagenom6_FD_187293 | JGI IMG/M metagenome (GOLD analysis project Ga0209344, IMG submission 187293) | Oil polluted marine microbial communities from Coal Oil Point, Santa Barbara, California, USA - Santa Barbara Oil Seep Sample 6 (SPAdes)... | ecosystem: Environmental > Aquatic > Marine...
AGCCGATCCTGATAATTGTTCTCTCATAGTGTAAACCAATACACCGCCTAAAGCATGCTTTTCATCAAAAACCCTGTTATAGTTTAATGCACCTTCCATGTACACCAAATTGGTAGCATCGGTTGCGGTACCTTCCAAATCCAAGGTCTGACGGCCTGTAGCTGGGTTAATTTCCCTTAAAGTATATTCGTTGGTTTGTTTATTGTACAAATTCAGTTCATAGTATAATGGATTGTAGGAACGCCATATTGAAAAATTCGATTTGGTAGATGAATTAATAAGCATTCTTAAATCCAAGCCTTTGGTAATGAAATCCAGCTTTTGCGTTAGCTCCAAAATAGCGATTACTGTCGAGGACCGTGTATCCCTATACCCTCTATGCAAATCGGCATAAGGGTTGTAATATTGAGGGGAGTCGTTGCCAACATTGCCGAACAAAATGTGTGATGCGCTTGAAAAAGCAAGATCAGGTTCATAGGTGGCTGGAAACAACACAGGGTTAGCATTTAAACTGCTATTATAAACATCATTACCAGATGGGATAGGACCTCTATAATTGTCAAATTGGGCACTTACCTTAATTTTAGCCAATGTGGTATTGGTTAAATTGACATTTATGTTAGATCGAACGCCATATTTTTTAAGGTTGATATTATTATCAAATCCATTACTTTCAGGAACATTTAAAATTCCATTATCATTTGTAATTGTCCCAGCAATATAATAACTGGCTATCTTGCCTCCACCAGATAGATTAATGCTGGTTCGGCTATTAGAAGCAATGTCTTTTGTCATTAAGTCCAACCAGTCTACAGCAGGATAGGCATATGGATTTACTGCATCCCTAGTTTTGTCAATTTTTTCAAGAGAATAAGGGCGGTGTGCCAATGGTGTTCTGGTTGCCACGGCCTCATTGTGCAGCTCCATAAAAGTAACCGGATCTGCCATTTCAAATTCTCTGGTCGGGGAGGAAATGGATTGTTCCTGCCTAACATTGATTCTAAGTTTACTTTCTCGTCCTTCTTTGGTAGTAATCAGCACTATACCATTTGCTGCTTTAGCTCCATATAAAGCTGTCGCCGTTGCATCCTTAAGAATCGAAAAACTGGCGATATCATCTGGGTTTAAATTAGCCAAATCCTGAGAGGTCAATTCTACATTGTCTATCAAAATAAGAGGATCGGGAACACCCGAGCCAAACGTTGTAACCCCACGGATAAAAAATCGTGAGTTATCATCTCCAGGTGCACCACTTTGTTGGTAAGATATCAATCCCGCCAACCTACCTGCCAAGGTTGTTGTAAGGTTGCTCGAGGGGATGCGCAATTCTTCCGGTCGTATTGTAGTTATAGCAGAAACAAGGCTACCCTTTTTCTGTTTACCAAACGCTACGACAGTTACCTCATCCAATTCATCGTGACTTGCCGCCATCGTAACATTGACAACTGTTTGGTCTTTTACTGTTATAATTTGATCTGCCATACCAAGATATGAGAAAACCAATTTGTCATTAGTATTCACTTCAATAGTGTATTTACCGTCAAAATCTGACATTACACCATTAGTTGAACCTTCAACTATAATATTTACACCTGGTAAAGGATTTCCATCCGCATCCAACACTTCACCCGTAACTTGGATTTGTTGGGCCATACTTGTGATGGTAGTGAAAAGTAATAGAAATAGTGATAATAAATTCTTCATTTACAATAAGTATTTAGTTTTAAAATTAAAAGCTACATAGATTAAATCCCATCCGTTTAGGATAAGTTGGTTTTAGGCCATCGCAGGCAAAATTGATTGATTAGTAAGACTAACTATTTTGGTTGCTCCCTCCGTAGATTTTCCTTTTAATTGGAGGGATTCAATTAAACGACATCTTCTCATAAGCCTATTTGATTTTAAGGTTGTTAATTAATTTAGTTGATATTTAAGTCTTTCTTATTTTTAAAAACCGTTGCAGTTCAATAAACCGTAGCGTTATTATTGTTCAAAGGCACATGGCTTCTTTAAGGGTTAAAACTAGCCATATCCATAACCAACAGAGGGTTACTTTTTGATTAAAGATGAGGTAATATTGTATTGTTGGAACGGAAAGAATTGACTTAAAAAGGGGTGAAATCGTATTTCCTGTCAAGGGTTTCAGTCCCTTGTTTATTTTTGTAAGTATCGGAAAACAGGTTTATGTTGAAATATGCATGGCAATGTCATGACTACTGAAAAAACCTATAACATTGATTTAGCTTTACTTTAACGACAACATAGTGAAGCACATAACATTAAAATAACTATCTATGAACAGGGTGATTATTTTACTTTTTATCATATTCCCTTTATCATGGGAAATATTATCCCAAGAAATTGAAACTAAAGACCTGGATATTACTACCTTAAAACTTTCTAGTGGATTAAACAGTGACAATGTTAGACATATTACCCAAGATTCTTTAGGCTATATCTGGGTCGGCACTACGAATCAACTATATAAATTTGACGGACATACAACCTACTCCATTCCTTTATTTGAAGAAGAGGGTTCCATGTTTTACATCGAACATCTATTTAAGGACAATTACGGGGATATCTGGATTGTCACCAGTAATGGGATAAAAATTTTCGAGTTCAGTACCCAGAAAATAATTTCTCCCCCGTTGGAATTTGAACAATATTCCATTTCGTCATTCTACCAAGGTGACGGGGAGGATATCTGGTTCTCAACACGTGACGGTGCAATACTTAATTATGACCCGGTAAATAAAAATCTAATTTCTTATCCATCACCACACAAGTCCCCGATCACAACGATCGTTCCTTTTTCTAAAAATGAATTGATCGTAAGTTTTGAAAATTCGCAATTTGAGACATTCAATATGATCAACAGAACTTTTAAATCGGATTGGGATTTCGATAATTTGAATTTGGAGAATGAATCGGTATATATTGGGAAAAAGAGTAAAAACAACAAGATCATTTTGGCCTCAAGAAAAAGACTATTCCAATTGGGCAAAAATAAAAGGTTAATAGAGTTGGAGCGATTTACCAAAGCAAAAGACGATAAACAAGCCCTATTTATATCGGATATTTTAGAGATCAATGATTCTATTTTATGGATTGCAACAGATGGCCATGGGTTAATACGGTATAACCAAAATTCCAAAAAAACACAAAACCTGAATTTAAAAAGTGAGTTCCCAATATATGCAATTAGCTCACTCTATAAAGATAGGAACGGAATCATTTGGATTGGCACTACTAATTCCGGTTTAAAGGTATACGACCCTTACCAATCGAAATTTACCCACTGGGAATATGAAAAAGGTAATCTAACAGGACTTAGCAGCAATTCTGTGTTGTGTCTAAGTGAAACGTTAGATGGCCGTATTTTGGTAGGATTGGATGGTGGCGGCATTAATATTTACGACACCGAAACCAATTTATTTGAGCACTACCTGCATCCGCAAAAGGATAAGAATGTAATAAATTCCATTATAGCAGATCATAAGAACAATATTTGGGTAGGTACCTACTTAAATGGTTTAAATCTGTTTCGCGAGAAGAATTCGATTTTCTCTTTTATAGACCATCCTACAGCCGACACCAAACACAATGAAGTGATAAAAAGTCTGCACATCGACAGCAAAAAAAATCTTTGGATAGGTACTTCAAACGGTGTTTTTGTCCACGATTCAGATGGAATGCTCATTAGGCATATTAACAAAACTGACGAAGAGGACCACCAGGATCTAGGTTTGGTAATGTGCATCCAAGAAATGGCCGATTCATCTATTTGGATTGGAACCAATAACCTTTTGGCAAGATATCTACCCTCACTGGGTATCATGGAAAAAGTGAATTTTGATGATTCCAATCCTATTGTGACCTCTATTCTTGAAGTTGATGATGTCGTTTGGGTAGGGACGAAATCGGGATTATTCCAATACGAAACCAAAGATGGTACGACAAGGAAATATACTACGGATGATGGCCTATCCTGTACGGTAATTAATGGGTTGTTGAACGACGACATGGGTAATTTATGGTTAGCTACTACACAAGGTCTTTTTCAATATGATATTAAAAGGAATAAATTCCGAAATTTTGGTTTTGATGATGGATTTGAAGGCCAGTTTAACGAAAATGCCACTTTAAAGGGTAGCGATGGTAAACTTTATTTCGGCAGTACAAACGGGGTATATAGTTTTTTTCCTACCCAAATTAAAAAGAACCACAAAATTCCACCTATAGTTATTTCTAAAATTTCAATATACAACCAAAATAAGAGTCATTTGGATTCCATTAATTCCGTTGATTCTAGAAACCTTATTAATCAAAACGAAATTGAGTTGGCTTATGACCAGAATATTTTCTCTATTGATTTTGTAGGTATTAACTTCACCTTGGCTAATAAAAATGAATATAGGCACATCCTTCATGGATTTGATAAATTCTGGAATAAAACCGATAGGCAAAGAAAAGCAACATATACGAATGTGCCACCTGGGGAATATGTGTTTCAAGTTAAGGCTTCAAATAACGATGGAGTGTGGAACAACGATGGAAAAACTCTAAAAATTAGGATTAATCCGCCATGGTATAATACCGTTTGGGCCATTAGTTTATGGATAATCATGGCATTGCTGTTCTTGTTCTATGTGAATAGGTATATATGGAGACAAATTAAATTAAAGGAAACATTGCGGACAGAGCGTATGGACAAACTTCGACAGGAAGAGGCCAACGAAAACAAAATTCAATTCTTTACCAATATAACCCACGAACTTAGAACCCCCCTTACCCTTATTCTCGGTCCCATTGATAAACTCATAACGAATACCAAGGTAGATTTGTCTCAAAGAAAGCAATTGCACCTTATTAAAAAAAATACGAATAGGTTGCTAATTTTGATCAACCAGATTCTTGATTTTAGAAAATTGGAATTAGGAGAGATTAATATTAATATATCCAGAATCAATTTAGTCCTGTTTATTGGTGAAATATGTGATTCTTTTAAAGAGATGGCGAATGAAAAATCTATTTCAATACAATATACACCCCATATAGACAACCTTGAGGTACTGTCTGATTCAGGCACCATTGAAAAGATCATGTTTAATCTTTTGGCAAATGCAATTAAATTCTCGTCGGAAAATGATGAAATTGAAGTCGATCTGAGCATGGATCAACATACGAATGAAGCGGTAATTGATGTAATAGATATGGGCAAGGGAATACCGGAAAATGAACTTTCCAATATCTTTAAGCGCTTTTATCAAGTAAAGAGTAATACTAATACTGGTACAGGAATCGGATTGGCCCTAACCCACGATATGGTAAAATTGATCAAAGGAACTATACAGGTAAAAAGTAAATTAGGATCTGGAAGTACCTTTTCAGTTCGATTACCTCTTGGAAGCAGCCATTTCAATATGGAGATTCCGGAAATTGACTCTTCCAACGAAGAAATGGAAAACGGGAATGTCCCAATAGTATTTAAACAAACAGAAGAACCGTATTTGCAAGGTGATCAACTTGAATTGGCGTCCAATAAATATTCGGTGCTTGTCATCGAAGATGAAAAGGACCTACGGAAATATATTGTAGAAAGCCTTGAAGAGTTTTTTGAGGTATGGGAGGCCTCAAATGGAGAAGATGGTTATAAAATGGCAATAGACTTGAATCCTAATCTCATAATATCTGATATCTTAATGCCAAAATTATCTGGACTGGAACTATGCCAACATTTGAAATCAAATTTTTCAACTAGTCATATTCCTATAATTCTTTTAACAGCTTTGACATCCAACAATCAAAAAATTGAAGGCATGGGTAAAGGCGCGGACGATTATATTACCAAACCTTTTAATAGCGAACTGCTTATACACAAAGTGCATAATTTAATCAAGAACCGTATAAAATTAATTGCACGTTTTAAAACTGAAATAGCAATGGAGCCTGAAGCTATCACTTCAACTTCGGCAGATGAACAATTCCTCAAACAAGTTATAGAGATCATCAAGGATAATATATCGGATTCAAATTTTAAGGTTGAACATATAACCAACAAAATTGCAATGAGCAGAAGCCCTTTCTATAAAAGGTTGAAAAACCTTTCAGGGCTTTCCCCCAATGAATTTATAAGGATGGTCCGAATGAAGCATGCTGTCCAACTACTAACAAAAAGTGATAAGAATATTTCTGAGATTGCTTATGAAGTTGGATTTTCCTCACCCAAGTATTTTAGATTGTGCTTTAAGGAACAATTTGGACAAACCCCATCAGAGTTCGGAAAAACTCCCCAAAGTAATTTATGATCACTCCCTTATGCCAAATTAACCTGAACCTACCTAAGCAATCAAAATAAAAGTTTCAGGAAGACCCAATTTTGTTAAATTCACCAAAGTAATTTCTATCAAGTACATATCAACCATCTAAGTATTAATTGGAGTATTTCCATTTTATTTTAGATAATCTGAATTTTAAAAGCCCCTAATATAACTTTAGGGGCACTTAAACAAGAAACAAAACTAATTAGTTGGATTTTCAGCTTGGCATGCCTCAAAATCCGCTGGTGTAATTCCTTAGGTTGTAATAACCACATTTTAACCTTTACCGATAATTGTAGTATATAAACAACTCAAAAGCCATACTGAATGGAATGGAGTTAGATCGATCAAAAATCCTTATTCCATCCACTGATCTTACCTAATGTACGTTGGCCTAATTTTTTTGGCCTCTCGTTAGGTTCTGAATCATAGATGATTTTTTCAAAATCCACGGACGCCCCGGCCAAACGGACCGAATATTCCCTATCGGCTTTGGTAGTAAAGCTTATTACATCACCCGCTTGATTCTTGGTCTTAACCAACTCATTGTTAGAATAAACGACAACCTTCTTTCCAGGCCATGGGTTCTGAAGCTTGCAGGTGTTTCCCTTTAAACTTTTTATACCCACTTGCGAAATATCTCCTTGTTTGTCCATGTACGAAGATACCATAAAGGCACCCCTTGCACGTAGTGTGAAAGCTACATCGCTAGAATCTTTCCAACTGGAAGGTATGGCTGGAAAAACCCTAATTTTACCTTCATTGCTCTGTAACAGCATTTCATTTACCGTAGTGGCATAATCGCTAATAGGTTCCATTCCCATTTGGAAGAAAGGCTTTGAACGTATTTTGTAGCCACCTATCAAATCATGAACGGACTTTAGATTGTAAATATTATGGGGGTACCCCGTAACATTGGTCAACAGCCCTTGGGGGAAATTCTGGTGTTCCTTTATACCATTTAATAGGTACGTTAGGGCTTCATCACCCATGCCCATACGTGCGGCAACTATAGGTGTTGGATAATGGGCATTTACCATACCATTGCATTTGATGAAATTGATCACGGCCTTACCCAAACGGCTCTCGCTATCATCAATACCAATAAGTCCTGTCGGGAACGCGGGTGCACCACCAACGGCCCAATTAAAAGGGGTATATCTATTTTCCGTAAAATAAGCTTCTGCCGCCGTTGGCAATTCTTCACAGTTTGCGTCTGTTTCATAACCAATTGGCCACAAGTTATCTATCACATGTTGCCATTCCCTTATCTTGTCCTTATCCATTTTTAATTGCTTTGCTACAGAAATACAGTTTCTGAACAAGGCTTCGATAGCAACCCTATCCGAAAGTACATTCTTAGCCTTTTTGATGCTTTCAGATTCGTATAAGGTAGATATTAAAGAATACTGTTTTTTTTGTTTATCCCATTGAAGTTTGTTCAAGTAAAAGTTCGAGGCTTTTTTCATAAAAGGATAGGCATCCTCTCTTAAAAAATCGATATCTCCCGTAAATTGATAATAATCCCAAAACCATTGGGCCACCTGACTGGCCTGGGTATAGCTTTTGGCCATAGGTCCCCAATCCTTGCTGGCCTGATTTCCATCAAAGTCATGGGCCTCTGTAAGCAATATAGCATTATCACCCCCTCCTTTTTCTTTGGCCAGAGCCTCTAAATAAGGGGTCATTTTAAGATAGGTATTTATATATGGGGACATAAGCTGAAGGTCATTTTGTGCTGCTAGACCCCAATATTGTTGTTGGGTATTCCAATGATGGGGTGTTCCCCAATTAATCACATCGCGATTCCAGCGCCATAACCCACCATTGAAAGCAATAGGATAAGGCCCTTGTGAACCGGCTGCCATTAAATAACGGCGCATATAGTATATGTTTTCTAGGTAATCGTTACCTAATTTAACAAATGAGTTCGACCAAAACTTCTGATACCATTTGTCCTTTTCCTGTTTTAGATTAGCAATCGTTTGTTTTTCCACGCCATCTAATAGGGCTATGGCATCCCTTTCTGGGCGATTGCTCTCTTTTGAAGTAACCACACTGACCAGAATCGTCAATTCAGGACTGTCCGTCTTAAGCTCCCCCCTATGTCTGCCAATAATAGTTTGCTTACTATGCGCATCGATAATCCTACAGGCTACTACGAAATCCAGTCCATCCGTATTTTCATGTATAATCAAGTCCCCCCCCTTGACTGTTGTGTTGGCTTTACCAATGCTAATTTTTTCGTTTTTCGGAAAACCACCGCCATACCAACCTGTGAAGGCCCTACTCCCTATTCGTTCCAATGATATTGTTGTTGTTAGTTTGTCGGTCGTAAAGTCTTTAAAAGGCAGATTTTTACACTCAATTACCCAAACATTCTTACCGTGTGCAAGCCATGTATTTATTTGGGTAGATGCAAATCCTGACGTGGCTTTATAAGACACTTCTCCATTGGAAAGAGATAGTCTGCCTGTAAAATCCCCTAGGTGTATCCAACTAAACACGGGGACACCAAAGTCTATTTTTAACCGAGCGGCATGTTTTAGGATACTCATATCTCTTTCTTCGGGTATTGGAGCCGACCAAAGATCATTTTTATTAATTTGAATTTCAATACCATTATCATGATTCCAAATCATTCCTCCCAAATTGCCATTTCCCATAGGAAAACCTTCCGCCTCTAAATCTGTTGGGGCCTGAAAAATAATATCGTGCCTTGAAAGATACGAATCTGCAACTTGAAACGGGGATGACTTCAGAGTGAGCTGCTCATAGGATGTGGGCAAATTAGGTTTTTGGGCAATAGTAGTCGAAAATGATAAAATAAATGTGATCAGAATTGCAAAGCGGTAAGATGTAATAAATAATGATTTCATTAGGATACTTTATAATAGATGATTTTGAATTGATTTATTTTTAATAAGGCGTGATTTTCACCCAATCGATGTACATATAATCTATATCAAAATTGGCTTCGGAAATCCACCATGGAAACCATATCCCAACAAAAAACTGAGAAGGATGGTCTGGAATCTGTTCATTGGATTGGTGAATTAGCTTATCGTCATAATACCATTCTATTTTAGCTTCCTCCGTTTCAGAACCTGCGTGCCAATTAAAACGGTATAAATGATATTCCCCGTCGACCTGGTTACCCAAATACTTATCGGCCGTTCTATGTTCGTCTTCGCTAATTCCCCTCCAATTGGAAAAGAGGCCCCATGTTAAATCGGAATCATCCGGCTTATAGGGGGCTTGGTTTCGTCCAGGAAACTCGAAATCGATTTCATGATTAAAACTCTCGTTCTCATAGTAATAGGTCCAAAAAGCAGATAAGGCTCCTGGTCTGGGACAAATCCTCGCTCTTACTTCATAAATTCCAGAGGCGAATTTTTCTTTAGTAGCAATTACACCTCCTACTTTAGTATTTTGTCCATGCCCTTTAACAGGACCTTTGTATTTATCTCCGAGCGCCCGTACAACTAAATCTCCATTCTGGATATATACATTATCAGGTACAACTCCCCCGTGCTTACCTTTGGATGGGTTTTCCCCCCACTTAGTGTTAAGAATTTCCCAATTATCGGTATTGATTTTTGACTCGTTAAAATCATCAAATAACCCTTGTGAAAATAATAGCGGAGAATATTGGATTATTAATAAACCCATCAATAAGAATAATCGTTTATACATTCTTTTTTATTTTAATGTGGAACGATATCCTAATTTCAAATCAGAATATTTAGAATAATCATTTCATAATTATTTTGTAAAACTAGACTAATCTGTTTTCAAGGTCGGGGCGTTTTTTGACTAAAAAAAGGGTAATTTTGTATTGAATTGAGGATTTGAGATAGCACAACTTGGAAACCGAAGAACCGATAACATATCCCTCTACATTGTCAATGATGAATAGATCTCTTTTGAACTCACACCCACTTTACCGAGATTAGACATGAACAATATTAACATAGAAAAATAGAACTATTGTACAATGGTAAGTGCCCCAAAACGAACATAGCCTTTTGTTTAATCTTCCATTATGAAGGAAAGTTATATCCTAATTATCAATCCAAAACCATTAGCTCGACGAAGTGGAAAGAAGCTTTTCTTTTAAATACATATTGAATTTTTCTACGATGGCACCTACAGTTGACATTCCTACACTTGCTAAAAATCCTGCTTCTATATAGCTGTCAAGTTTTTCTTTATAAGAGTGATTTCAAATGTTGGGTAATAATAGCGTAAAGCCACTTGTGCTTATATCCATTTTATAGGGCTAACTTAACGTGAGTTCGATATAAGGATGTATGGGTTACCATTGTTGGGTGTAAAGTTTTTTTAGTCCCATATTTCTGGTCTATCAATTTTCATTGCTCTTAAATATGATAAAAATTGTCCTGCGTGTACCGATTCGTGATACCCAATCCGTAATAAATATTTTCCGAGGGTCTTTTCATCACCATTTCCAGGATGGATGATTTTAGTTTCGTTTAGTTCCTTATCGGAAAATTGTCGAACACTTTCCAAAAATGTTTTTCTATATGGTTCGGCAAACTTAAGTTCTTCAGTAACGCTCGTGAATGGTCTATTTTTCCAAGGTGTTTTATAATTTGTCATACCGCCATTATTGATTATAATATTCCATCCATAATCGGCTTCTAAAACGTGCCTGATCATTTCTATGGCAGTCATTGCATTTTCGTCAGGTTTCCAATTGTAATAGCTTTTAGGAAGTGCTTTCCAAAGTTTGACGCTTTTCCTCCTTATTTCAGCAAAATTTAAAATTATGAATTCAGATTGAGTCATTTTATTTGTTTTCGAGAATGTAGTTTCACATTACATTCAATTGGATATAGTTATTGACTATTTTTCTTTTATAGGTCTAATTTAATAAGACTTTTTAGTTGCCCTAGTTATTAATTTTATGGTTTAATGCTCTTCTGACCCTGCCCTATTTTTGTCGGTTCTGACCTTCATTGGCTTGTTTAAAATATGCATATAAAGAAAATTAATTGCTGGAATTGGAAGTTGCGGGAAACCTAAAGGGCATATTGCGAATACTATCTGTGGTATTCGAGTATGTGCAACGGGATCAGAGGCTGAACAATTCTTCAGATCTAAATCGACTTTAGGGGTTGTAAAGTAAAAAAATATTAACCTTTTAGGGAACAGGACCAGTTTTTTTAATAAGACTGGCTGATGTAAAAGGGACTATCTTATAAAGTGTGTAAATAGTAAGTCGTCACCCGTCTACTCGATTAGCACCTCGCCATTATTTTTATTCTTCTCCAATTAATTTTGTTCTTTGTTGCTTTGCATTTGATATGATAAAATTCTTTATGTTATCAATGTCTTGTTCTGATAACCTGTCATTAAATTTGGGCATTCCATTTCCAAGAAATATTCCGTCTCCTACTATTTTAGGAAATGACTCAAATATTTCTGGTCTTGAATAGCTCAGGTTAGGGATAACTCCATCTCCATGACAATGACTACAATATCGCCCAAATAATCTTTGGCCTTTATCAATTTGTTCTTGTGTAGCTGTTAAATCGAGATTGATGAGTTCACTTGGCTCCTTTTTTGGAAAAGTTGGAGGCGATTTTTTTCCACCAATAGCAAAAGTATAAATACCACCTGGGTTTATTTGATCTACATACTTCACCCAAGTAGCTAAACCTCCGCCCCAACCAGCTACTAAGGTTACATATTGCAAACCATCAACCATATATGTAATTGGAGGTGCAACAATACCGGTTTGCAGTGGAAAGTCCCATAACTTCTCTCCGGTCTTTGAATCATAAACCACAAAATCTCCTTCTCCCGTACCTTGGAATACTAAATCTTCACTGGTAAGAACTCCAGCATTATATGATGATTGATGAACTACACTCCATACTTCCTCTTGTTTGATTGGGTCCCAGGCAATTAATTTCCCGATTGTTTTAGGAATTAATGAATCTTGAACTGAAGGTTTATCTTCCGCCCAGCCTTTGCCCGTATTCCAAGATCTTCCATCATCTTCAAAGTTAAAACTCTCTTCCTGTCCATACCAAGATGAACCCTCCCTAGCAGGAATATAAACCAAACCTGTGGATTTGTTATATGCCATGGGGTGCCAATTATGTCCACCAATTGGATGTGGAGCAATCTGGGCGTTTACATCTTTGTATCTGGCAAAAGGACTTTCAATGGGACGCCCTGTTTGGTAATCAATTTCCTTTGCCCAATTTGTATAGACAAATGGTTCACCAGAAATAAAATCTCCGTTTGTTCTGTCAATGACATAGAAGAAGCCATTTTTGGGGGCTTGCATTAAAACCTTTCTTTGCCTATTGTCTATTTCTAAATCTGCTAAAATTATTGGTTGAGTAGCGGTGTAATCCCAAGATTCTCCCGGTGTAGTCTGATAATACCAAATCATTTCACCATTATCTGGATTCAAGGACACTATTGAGGAAAGGTATAGATTGTCTCCCCCTCCCGGACTTCTGATTTCTCTATTCCAAGGTGAGCCGTTACCTGTTCCGATATATAATTGATTTAGTTCAGGGTCGAATACTATGGCATCCCAAGCTGTTCCTCCTCCGCCAAATTTCCACCATTCACCAGTCCAAGTTTCTGCTGCTTTTTTCATCGCTTCTGATTCAAAACCATTTTCGGGATTATCAGGTACAGTGTAAAATCTCCATTGTTGTTCCCCACTTATTGCATCGTATGCAGTTATATAACCTCGCACTCCATATTCTGCGCCGCCATTTCCAATAATTACATTTCCTTTAACTATTCGGGGGGCTCCTGTAATTGTATAACCTTTGTTTTGATCAACTGTCAAAACTTCCCATTCCTTTTTGCCGGTCACCGCATCAATTGCAATTAACCTTCCATCAAAAGCTCCCAGATAGACTTTCCCTTTGTAAAGAGCTACTCCTCTATTAACAACACCACAACAGCCTTTTTCACCATATTCTCTGGGTACCTCAGGATCAAAAGTCCAAATAACCTCACCTTTCCTTATATCAATAGCATAAACCATGCTCCACGTTCCTGTCAAATACATAATGCCATCTACAACCAATGGGGTCGCTTCCAAACCTCTTGAGGTTCCTAAGTTAATACTCCAAACTAAACCTAAACTATCAATTGTTGATTTATTAATTTGATGAAGTGAACTATATCTGTTTTCTTGATAATTACCTCCATGGGTTAACCATTCATTTTCTATTTTTTCAATGTTTACTAGCTTATCGTCATCAATTTCACTTGTTATGCTTTTTATATGGTCATAAGATCCAGAATTTGGAATTTCTTTACAGGAAATAATAGCACATAAAATCAGAATAGAAAGAAGGTGTAATTTTGATTTTTTCATTTTACTATTTTTTTAGTGTTCGTTAAGATACATGGTTACAAAAGTTATATATTAACCTTTACACTAAATTGGTTTCCAATCTTGTAGCCTGTTCTTTATTTCTTAAATGTTTTTCATCAAAGTATCCTAAAAATACGTTTCTATAATATACCCTCCAAATGCCATTGTCTATTTGCTCTATACCGTGTGTGTGCCCAGCATGGGCATCTTTATCATATCTAAGATATGGTATTAATCTAGAGGGTGCAAGCCTGCCTGACGGACAGGCAGGTCCCTTATGGGCAGGGGTAACCCTTCGACTTCGCTCAGGACAGGCTCTTTGAACCATTAGTAAGCTGCAAGGTTGCTGACCGTGAGGTCAGGACTGAAGGAAGCAGGACTACAAAACCCGGTACTGACGAACAGGAACCGTATAAGAGGCATTTAAGCACGGGTAAGCAAGCACATCATTGCAACGCCCAAAAAGTACCAAAAGTGCATTAATGTAGATACGGCAGGAATCGGGGGAAACCTCGCCTATCCGCGTGGCAGGAAAGATGTCATTACCTGGGGAGGTCTCCGTAATTACGTGTAGCTATATGGAGAAGTCAGCTGACGTCGTAGTACTCATAGGAAACGAGTTGCATAAAACTGCACAGGTCTCACAAGTGGGGAAGGACCGAACGCAATCCTTCTGGAAATTACGATTGGAGCATTGATTTTCGCTAATTGGGTGACCGATTCCCAAGAAAACCTGTAGCCTTTTGGAAAAGTACAGAATAGTTTCGATTGGTGTAAAGAGCGATTGAAAAGATGGATTGCGAACCGCCGTATACGAGACCCGTACGTACTTTGGTGTGAGAGGCGCAGTCCGTTACTACTTTGGGGCGGACCCGTCTACTCAATTAGCGGTTCGTTGTTTTCCATTCAAACTATTTTGTTTCTCTTCTTTGCACATTGAATACTGTTCCTGCTGGGTCTTGTATCCAATGCATATTTTTTGGAAGTTCTTCAAGCTCGTCACAAGTTTCTACTCCATTTGATTGCAAATAGTTGGTCGCTTCACCTACGTCTGGAACAGTAAGTTGTAACCAAGTTTCTGAATGTGTATAGTTGTCAACACAGTCTAACCATATAATATTACTTCCGAATTTAACTTCGTGAGTTCTGGAAATAGTTGGATTGTCAATAGGTTTTTCTTCAATGGTTAACTTTAAAATATCCCTATAAAAAGCAACCGTTTTCTCATATTTACTTTTAGGTATTTTTATTGCGATATTAATTCCTGCTTCAAATTTAATGTCCATTGTTCTTATGGTTCTAGTTCGATAAATTATTACTTTCTTATTTGCTTAATATCTGTTGTTGGTCTGCATTGTGTTGTTCCCCAATGAACGCCAACGTTTGGTAATGCTATCCTACTTATAAGAACTATAAGTAATAATTGAAAATCAGATTCTTATAAAGTCCATTTGTATTGATATGTTCTTTTTTATTTTCCATTATCTATCGATTTGTTTTCAACCTCACTTTCTATAAGTTCTAAAGCAATTTTGAGAGCCTCGATTCTATTCTTTACTAAAGTATGCTGTGACGTTCTATCCGTAAGTTTTAGCATGGACTTTTCACATTTATACAATAGCGACTCTATAACTGTTGTGGCCTGTATTGATTTGTCTTTAGGATAGTTTTTCATAGCTAATTGGATGTTTTATACTTCTCGATCATTTAATCCTTGACCCTCTAGTATTTTAGGGATTGATTTCTCAATTCTTGAAATCCGTGTTTTGGATTGTTTTGCCTGTAAAAAGTAGAGTAAATACCCTCTTTGTCTCCCTGGGGTTAGGTTATAAAATGCTGTCTCTAATTCGGGATTGTTTTTAAATACTTCATCAAGTTCTTGAGGAATTCCATATTCAGAAGTCTTTTTCATTTTTACTTCCAATCCTGCTTTTTCGACCTCTATGGCTTCAAAAACATAAGCTTTGATAACTGATTTTAAGTCAATAATTTCCTGTTTGTTTCTAAATCGAATTTGACGAGCTGACTGGACGTTTTCGGTTTGTTGAATTAAAAGGTTGTTAACATCATTCAGTAATGCTCCTTTATGAAATAACAAGGCACAATACTCCTTAAAACCGTGAATAAGTACAATGTTTTTGCCTTGAAATGTATAGCAGGGGTGCATCCATTTAAAATCTTCTTCGAGGCTACATTCCAAGCAGATTTCTCTCAGTAGAATAGATTCATCTTTCCAGTTCTTTATCTTTTCGATGTATTGGTTCACTTTTTCCATTTAAGAATGTGTTTATTTTACAATGTGTTTAGTGCTTCATCCATTGAACTTAGAAAACTAACCTGTGATCCTTTGTTACTTTCGTATATAAAGTCCTTTAAACTATTACTTTCATATTTTGAAAAATCTCCAATAATGATTAAAACCATTTTATACTTCGTGAACTTCTGGAGGACATCTCCCGTCAACTTGGTTTTTAAATCAAAGAAGTCGGGTATGATATTTTGCTCGTGAACAATCATTTTATCATAACCTTGGTAATATAAGTTTCCCAGTATATCCAAAGCGGTTTCGGTATTCTCAATAATTATCTCGTTAGGAATAACCTCTGCGATTTTAAAATCACTTACCAAATGTTCTTTAATCTCCATTTGATTTATAATTCATTTAATTTAGCCTGTTCTTTAATCAACTGTTTTAATTCAGCCACAGGAATCTTTTGATCGAACTTTATTTGAATGGTTTTCTTGCCCGTTTTGAATCCTTTCTCTTCAAGTATTTTACGAACATCTT
>Ga0209344_10003210_pt1 | contig 16487 bp, 8 predicted proteins | sample Cruoilmetagenom6_FD_187293 | JGI IMG/M metagenome (GOLD analysis project Ga0209344, IMG submission 187293) | Oil polluted marine microbial communities from Coal Oil Point, Santa Barbara, California, USA - Santa Barbara Oil Seep Sample 6 (SPAdes)... | ecosystem: Environmental > Aquatic > Marine >...
AGCCAACCAATTATCTTTTCAAAAAGTGTAAAATCTCATCCTCTAGAAATATTCTTAGTTATTATAATCGCTGGATTATTATTTGGAATTGTTGGAATGATTGTAGCAGTTCCAACATATACTGCGACAAAAGTAATTCTAAAAGAATTTTTTTATGAAAACAAAGTGGTAAAAAAACTAACCAAAGATATTTAATCTGATTGAATCAAAACATTCTACATACTCAAGTTCAATCCTATATCAATTCTCATCTTACTGACGATATCAATAAACTTTTATTAAAAGGAAAATATGTAAATGAAGTTGACACAAAAACTATTGTTGAACAGATTGAAGCAAAACGTAAAAGCAAAAGTAAATTACCTACTTGGTTTACTACTGAAAACATCTATTTTCCGAACAAACTCAATATTGAACAAACGTCTTCTGAGATTACTGCTAAATACAAATCTGAATTGATTTCTGGCGATCGAATTATTGATATTACTGGTGGATTTGGAGTAGATTGTTTCTATTTCTCAAAACGATTTTCTAATGTTACCCATTGCGAAATAAATAACAAACTCTCACAAATTGTAGCTCATAACTCAGGTCAATTACAAATAAATAATATAGAACATATTTCAACCGATGGTATCGAGTTTTTAAAAAGTAATAATCAGAATTTTGATTGGATTTATATTGACCCTTCAAGACGGCATAATCAAAAAGGAAAAGTTTTTTTCCTAGAAGACTGCTTACCTAATGTTCCTGAAAATTTAGATTTCCTTTTTTCAAAAACAGAGAAAATCATCATTAAAACATCACCTCTTTTAGATGTATCAATCGGACTTCAAGAATTGAGAGATGTTAAATCTATTCATATAGTTTCGGTGAAAAATGAAGTTAAAGAGTTGTTATGGATTTTAAAAAAAGGCTATTCAAATTCTGTCAAAATTCACACAGTTGACATTGTAAATGACAAAAAAGAAAAATTTGCGTTTAACTTAGAAGAAGAGCAATATGCAATTCCAACTTATAGTGAACCACTTTCTTTTTTATATGAACCAAATGTGGCTATATATAAGTCTGGAGCATTTAAACTTATATCCTCAATATTAAAAATCCACAAACTCCATAGCAATAGTCACCTTTATACATCTGAAGAATGTATTACATTTCCTGGAAGGCGTTTTAAAATAGATAAGATAATGCCTTATAATAAAAAACTCCTTAAAAAAGAACTATCTCCAAAAGCGAATATCACAACAAGAAACTTCCCTGAAACAGTTCAGAATATTCGAAAAAAACTAGGAATAAAAGAAGGAGGCAATATTTATCTTTTCTTTACCACAAATCTTTTGAACGAAAAAATAGTAGTATTCTGCTCAAAAACTGAATAAAATGGACAAACATCAAACTGATCATATTTTCAATAATTCATAACAGACTCATTGAAAAACAAAAAAGACCTAACATTTCTGTTAAGTCTTTTTGTGAGCCCTGAAGGATTCGAACCTTCGACCGCCTCCTTAGAAGGGAGGTGCTCTATCCAGCTGAGCTAAGAGCCCTTAACTCTAAAATTCAAAATAATAAATTATTTCAAAAATTTTTTAATCAATTAGTCGGAGTGGCAGGATTCGAACCTGCGACCTCCGCGTCCCAAACGCGGCGCGATAACCGGGCTACGCTACACTCCGAAGGTTATCTATTTAATAAATTTCTAATGAAATTAGCGGAGAGACAGGGATTCGAACCCTGGGTACCTATTTCTAGGTACGACGATTTAGCAAACCGCTCCTTTCGGCCACTCAGGCACCTCTCCTTTTTTTTAATGAACTTAGCAATAAATTGCGGATGCAAATGTAACTCATCATTAGAAAGAACGCAACTATTTTTTTAACTTTTTTGTCAAAAATTATTCTGGATATTCAATTCTTAAGTGGAATATATTGGCTAGCTTAGTTTTAAGGACTTTTTTAATCGATTGAATTTCTTTAAATGTAATATTTGCATTCAAAAATTGCCCATCATCCATTTGTTTTGCAATTATCGATTCAACAAACTTATCTATCTTAGTTGAAGAAGGTTCTTTCAAACTTTTGGAAGCAGCTTCTACACTATCACACATCATTAATATAGCCGTTTCTTTACTGTATGGTTTTGGTCCAGGATACCTAAAATCACCATCTGAAATAGTGCTATCAAGTTCTTTTTCTTTCATATAAAAATAGTATACCATACTTGTGCCATGGTGAGTTCTTATAAAATCAATTACACGATCTGGTAAATTATTTTTCTTAGCAATCTCTATTCCATCAATAACATGATCAATAATAATTTTCGCACTCTCACGCGAAGATAATTCATCATGAGGGTTAATTCCTGTGGCTTGATTTTCGGTAAAATAAGTAGGCGATTTCATTTTGCCTATATCATGATACAAAGCTCCTACTCTAACCAACATAGCATTTGCTCCAATTTCATTAGCTGAAGCTTCAGCTAAATTTGCTACGTTTAATGAATGATGAAATGTACCTGGTGCTTTATTAGATAATTCTTTCAAAAGCTTAGTATTTGTATCAGAAAGTTCTAAAAGAGATACATCTGAAACCAAACCAAATAACTTTTCATAAATATAAATTAAAGGTTGTACAAATAATGTCGCTAATCCGCATAATATAAAAAGCCCAAAAGTTTCTAATTTTAGATTAGCGATATTGCCTTCATGAATCACAAAAAACGCGAAATAGGCTATAATGTATATGAGTGTAATTTGACCTACAGAAATAAATAAATTAGCTCGCTTATATAATTCTGAAACTGTTAATATGGTAACTATTCCAGCTATAATTTGCAAAAACATATACTCATAACTATTAGGCACAATAAAACCTAACAATAAAACAGTAAGTACATGAGCAAACAATCCTAATCGAGCATCAAAAAAGGCTTTTAAAACTAGAGGTAGAATACATAAAGGAATAACATATACTTGTTTAGAATTGTAATTTATAACTAAAGTCGTCAATAGAATCATCAGTAAAATATTGAAAAAAATAAAGGTGACTTTTGTGTTATCTAAAAACACTTCAATTCTATATTTTCGTAAAAAGAGCAACAGCATTAAGAGAGTTAAAGCGACTAGTAACGCATAAGCAAAAATTACTAGGTTATAATTCGAAGCATTCCAAACTTGAGATTCATACTCTGCTTCTAGAGATTTTAAAATATCGTATTTGTTACCTTCAACAATCTCTCCTTTAGAAATAATCAAGGTTTCCTTTTCTATACTTCCTCTTACTGTTGAAATATTCTTTAATTCTTCCTGAAGTACACTTTCAGTAAGTGACGAATTGAGAGAAACATTTGATGAAATAACATCAAAAAACAAAGATATAAAGGTTGGCTCATAAGAAGATAAATTATTATAAATCAAAGCATTCTCAATGATGGACCTAAATTCATCAATCTTTGTCAATTGATTATAAGTTGTTCTAGCTACCTGCTTTTGATCTTCAATTAAGATCACATTTTTATCTTGCGAATACTTATAATTTTCGTCTAGTACACCAAACTTATATAACCTTTCTATAGCAGATTTACCAACATCAAACAATGCTTTTTTATAAGGTATTGTATCTGAGAATGTCTCTTCAAATTTAAGAGCATATGTATTAAAAACATCAGACTCAACTTTTGTATTAACATCAAAATAAATAGGACTTGCCTTTTTAATATCTTGTTCTTCTTTTCTAATTTCTTCTGAAGATTTTTTTATAGCAAAATCAAAAGGAGCATACAAGTTTTCAGATTGCCAAGGCTTACTTTTATCAAAATTATATTTAAACTTTCCGCTTTTAGGAAATAGATATACAATTAAAAAAGTAGTACTCAAAAACAAAAGCACTTTGTATAAAAGTGAATGATTTTTATACCATTTATTAATTAAATCTTCCATATTGTAAATTAAGGAGTTACAAATACCATTCTGCTATTGGGTATTTGTATTAGTTTGTATTCAATCAAAAGTAATAAAATATAATAGATTAAACTTTTGATGTTCTCTATTTGATAGCAAAAAATCTATTAAAATTGATTAATTTTGCATCTATTAACACAAAAAGAAGAAAAATGAGTAAAGAAGTCGTAATTGTTTCAGCAGCAAGAACACCAATAGGAAGTTTTTTAGGAGCATTATCTACAGTTCCTGCTCCAAAACTTGGTGCTACAGCAATAAAAGGAGCTTTAGATAAAATTAATTTAAAGCCAGAATTGGTTCAAGAAGTATTAATGGGAAATGTTGTTCAAGCTGGTACTGGTCAAGCTCCAGCAAGACAAGCTGCTATTTATGCTGGAATCCCAAATACAGTTCCTTGTACGACTATAAATAAAGTATGTGCTTCGGGTATGAAAGCTGTAATGCAAGCTGCACAATCTATTGCATTAGGTGATGCTGATATCATTGTGGCTGGAGGAATGGAAAACATGAGTTTAATCCCACATTACTACCATGCAAGAACCGGAACTAAATTTGGTCCAGCTTCAATGGAAGATGGTATGCAGAAAGACGGATTGGTAGATGCTTATGATAAAAATGCAATGGGTGTTTGTGCTGATGCATGTGCTTCAGAATATAATTTTTCGCGTGAAGATCAAGATGCAGCTGCTATTCAATCATATCATCGTTCAGCAGCGGCTTGGGAAGCAGGGAAATTTGATAATGAAGTAGTTTCTGTTGAAGTTCCTCAACGTCGTGGTGATGCTGTAATTGTATCTAAAGATGAAGAATTCACAAATGTTAGAATGGAAAAAATACCAGCCTTACGTCCTGCTTTCACAAAAGATGGTACTGTAACTGCTGCAAATGCTTCTACAATTAATGATGGTGCTGGTGCAATGGTATTAATGAGTAAAGATAAAGCTGAAGAATTAGGATTAACACCTCTAGCAACTATAAAAGGTTATGCTGATGCTGCACAAGAACCAAAATGGTTTACTACTGCTCCTGCTAAAGCATTACCAAAAGCATTAGATAAAGCTGGCATCTCAATTGATGATGTTGATTATTTTGAATTCAATGAAGCATTTGCTGTTGTAGGTCTTGCTAATATGAAATTATTAGGATTAAATGACAGTAATGTAAACGTAAATGGTGGAGCTGTTTCTTTGGGACATCCATTAGGTTGTTCAGGAGTTCGAATTTTAATTACATTACTAAATGTATTAGAACAAAATAATGCTAAAACTGGAGCTGCTGCTATTTGTAATGGTGGTGGTGGTGCTTCTGCTGTAGTATTACAACGTAATTAATTTATATTAATGCAATACGGAATTTGTAACCTGAGTATTGTTCCACTTAGAGTTGAGCCTAGTGACACTTGTGAGTTAGTCTCTCAGGTACTCTATGGTGAAATTTTTAAAGTATTAGAACAACGCAAATCTTGGAGTAGAATCCGTTTGACTTACGACAAATATGAAGGTTGGATAGACAACAAACAGTATATAGAAATTACTGAAGATAATTACAAGTCTATTAAAAATGAAGATCATTTAATCTCAACCGATTTAGTCGAATATATTGAAGATGAAAACCAACAATTATCAACCATAACTCTTGGAGCTTCTTTAAATGGATTAAATTTATTAAGACATACTTTTGATGGCAATGCGATTTCTAAAAAGCAACCTAAAGAACATCTAATTAAAACAGCATCTAAGTATTTGAATGCTCCATATCTTTGGGGAGGGAAAACACCTTTTGGTATTGATTGCTCTGGTTTCACTCAAATGGTATATAAACTAAATGGCTACAATTTACTACGAGATGCTTCACAACAAGCAACTCAAGGTATTCCACTAAGTTTTATTGAAGAAAGTGAGCCTGGAGATTTAGCCTTTTTTGATAATAATGAAGGACTAATTACTCATGTTGGTATTATTATGGAAAACAATTATATCATACATGCGCATGGTAAAGTGAGAATTGACCGTTTAGATCACTCTGGTATTTATAATGTTGACAAGAAAACCCATACTCATAAACTTAGAGTCATAAAAAAAGTAATATAAAAAAAAGCTACTCAAATTTGAGTAGCTTTTTTTTTTGGTTTGAATAATTAAACAAACTATTCTTTAATCATATTCTTATACATTTTTGCCTTATCAACCTCTCCTACTGCTAAATAAATACTGTTAAGTTGTTGATATAAATCGTTAGTTCCTTCATTTGTTTTTAGAAAACTTTCTAAGGCTGAAGCTCCTTTTTTAAACAAATCTACTTTCTGTTCTTTTAACTCATCATATTTTTTAAAATCTGCATCAGATGTACCTAAAGCATTCATTACTTCAACAAGACTATTTCCTTGTTCAATATATGTTGTTGAAATGTTTAATGCTGCATCTTTCATGGTAGGATCTAAGTCTAAAGCTTTTAAGAATTCCTTTCGTGCTGCATCATATTCTCCTTCTTTCATGGTCATTACACCAATATTGTAACGAAGCACGGCATTATTAGGATCTTTCAATATAGCTTCTTGCATTAAACTCTTAAACTTATCATTATTACCTAACTTCAATTCGATATTAGCTTCAGATAAAATTAATGACAAATCATCAGGGTTTTCTGCTCTAGCTTCTTTAATTGCTTCTGTTGCTTTATCATCTTCTCCTTTATAAATATAAATATCTGCAAGCATTTTTGTTATTAAAGGTAATTTAGAATCTGTCATTTTTTCTTTTGGAGCTATATGAGATCCTGTTTTTACAGAAGCATCTCTTACTACTTTATTATTAAAAGTCTCCTCTTTTCCAGTTTCCTTATTAGTAGCTGTATAAACTGTTTCAGATCCATCAAATTTTAAATCTTTCAATTCTTCATAATAACCTAGAGCCAAGTCATAATGTTGACCTTGAATAGCCGAAGTCGCAGCGTAATACAAATAAATAGTATCCTTTGGAGATAATCGATAAGCCGTATTATAATCTTGAGCCGAGCTTTCGTAGCGTTTTTCTTGATTTGCTTTATAACCACTAGCTACTAAAGAGTTAAGTAATTCAAATTTTAGTTTATCAACAATTTCAGAATACTTCCCTTTACCATTCTCTATTTGTTTAACCATTTTGAAACTTTCAAGAGCTTTTGGCATATCTAAAGCAGAACCTGCCCCATTAGCATATAAAGCTTGACCCTTTAAGAAATAGTATTTAGCTTTTAACTTATCATCAGCATTTGCTATTAAGGACTCTGCTTTTGCTAACTCTGATTTTGCATCAGAGTAATTCTTTGCTTTTATAGCTTTTTCTGCTGCTTTAATTTCACTTTTCTGTGCGAAAGAAAAGACTGTTACTAAAAGCGCTAAAGCAATTATAATTTGTTTTTTCATTATTACTTTGTTTTGTTTTTGTGTTAACCGTTTATTCTTCTTCGTTGGTATCAAGAGTTGTGCCATCTTCATTAACATCCTGAATGTTAGAAATATCATCAAGCAATTCATCTTCCTCTTCATCTTTCATTACTTTTGCTACTGCTGCAATAGAATCACTTCCTTTAAGGTTGATCAATCTTACTCCTTGCGTTGCACGCCCCATGACACGTAAATCATTAACTGCCATTCGAATAGCAATACCTGATTTATTGATGATCATTAAATCATCTTCATCTGTAACCGTTTTAATTGCTACCAAGTGTCCTGTTTTTTCAGTAATTGAAATGGTTTTAACTCCTTTTCCTCCACGATTGGTTATTCTATAAACTGCTTCTCCATCTTCTGGATCATCGATATAAGTTCTTTTTCCGTAGCCTTTTTCAGAAACAACAAGAACAGATTCTTCTTGAGGATTTTCTACAGCAATCATACCAATAACTTCATCATTGTCGTTAGCTAATCTAATTCCTCTAACACCTGAAGCATTTCGTCCCATTGGACGTGTCTTAGCTTCTTCAAATCTAATAGCTTTACCAGATTTAAGTGCTAACATTACTTGACTATTTCCAGTAGTTAATTTTGCTTCTAATAATTCATCATCTTCCTTAATGGTAATTGCGTTAATACCATTAGTTCTCGGACGAGAGTATTGTTCTAAAGATGTTTTCTTAACCTGACCGTTTTTAGTCGCCATTATTACATAATGACTATTAATGTACTCTTCATCTTTTAAATCTTGAGTACAAATAAAAGCCATCACTTTATCATCTTGCTCAATATTAATTAAGTTTTGAATCGCTCTTCCTTTAGATGTTTTACTTCCTTCAGGAATTTCATAAACACGCATCCAAAAACACTTTCCTTTTTGAGTAAAGAATAGCATGTATTGGTGGTTTGTTCCAACAAATAAATGTTCTAAGAAATCTTCATTTCTAGTCGTCGATGCTTTTTGACCAACGCCTCCTCTATGTTGTGTTTTATATTCTGTAAGTGATGTTCTTTTTATATAACCTGCATGAGAAATAGTAATTACGACTTGCTCATCTGGAATCATATCTTCAATACTTAAATCGCCTCCAGCATATTCAATTTGAGAACGACGCTCATCACCATATTTATCCTTAACAACTAAAAGTTCGTCTTTAATGATGTCCATACGACGTTCTTTTTTATCAAGAATGTCTTTTAAATCTTCAATGGTCTTCATCAATTCTTCATACTCATTACGAAGCTTGTCTTGTTCTAGTCCAGTTAATTGACGCAGACGCATTTCAACAATTGCTTTCGCTTGAATTTCTGAAAGTTTAAATCGTTCAATTAACTTTTCTCGCGCTTCGTCGGCATTTGAAGACGCTCTAATAAGTGCAATAACTTCATCAATATTATCTGAAGCAATAATTAATCCTTCTAAGATATGAGCACGTTCTTCAGCTTTACGTAATTCGTAAGTAGTACGTCTAACAACCACTTCATGTCTATGTTCCACAAAATAATGAATCATATCTTTAAGATTCAATAATTGTGGACGTCCATTAACTAACGCAATATTGTTAACACTAAATGAAGATTGTAATGCTGTATATTTATACAACATATTTAATACGATATTAGGAATAGCATCACGTTTTAAAACGTAAACAATACGCATTCCATTTCTATCAGATTCATCTCTTATTAACGAAATACCATCAATCTTCTTATCATTAATAAGGTCTGCTGTTTTTTTTATCATATCAGCTTTATTCACCTGATATGGAATTTCAGTAACTATAATCGTTTCTCTTCCTTGCACTTCTTCAATGACAGCTTTTCCTCTCATGACAATTCGTCCACGACCTGTCTTAAAAGCTTCACGAACACCATCGTATCCATAAATAGTTCCTCCTGTTGGGAAATCTGGAGCTTTTACATGTGTAATAAGTTCATCTACTTCAATGTCGTTATTTTCAATGTAAGCAACCGTTCCATCAACAACTTCGCTTAAATTATGAGGAGGCATATTAGTAGCCATACCAACGGCAATACCTGAAGCGCCATTTACCAAAAGACCTGGAATACGTGTAGGCAATACAGTAGGTTCTTGTAAAGTATCATCAAAATTTAATTTATGATCAACAGTTTCCTTATCAATATCTGCAAGCATATCTTCAGATATCTTACGCATACGTGCTTCTGTATATCGCATTGCTGCAGGACTATCGCCATCAATAGAACCAAAGTTTCCTTGACCATCAACTAGCATATAACGCAAGCTCCATTCTTGAGCCATACGAACCATAGCATCATAAACAGATGTATCTCCGTGAGGATGGTACTTACCTAAAACTTCTCCAACAATTCTTGCCGATTTTTTATGCGCTGTATTAGATCTAACACCTAATTCATGCATACCATATAAAACACGTCTATGAACAGGCTTTAAACCATCTCTTACGTCTGGTAAAGCACGTGACACAATGACTGACATTGAATAATCAATGTAAGCCGATTTCATTTCATCTTCAATATTAATTGGAATCACTTTTTCTCCTTCTGCCATATATATTTAATTAAATTTTTGTAGATTTTCAAAACACGCTAAGATAACCAATTCCATAGTGTTTACAGAACTTATAAAAGCCTTTTTTAATGTTTTTTATTAACAACTTTTGACTCCTTTTTTTAATAAGTTAATTATGAAATGCTTTGATTTTGTAAAGTTTTTTTAGTCTATTAGACTAATAATATATTTTAAGGTATAGTTTTTGCCTTTTTATACTTGTTTTTATTACTTTTAAAGCAGAAAGAGTTTACATATGGATGATAATTTTTCCCCAAGAGTTAAAGATGTGATAGCATTTAGCAAAGAAGAAGCTTTGCGCCTAGGTCACGATTTTATAGGCACCGAACATTTAATGTTGGGCTTACTGCGTGATGGCAGCGGAAAAGCAATAGATATATTAAGTGCATTAGATATTGACCTTAATCACTTAAGGCGTAAAGTAGAAATTCTTAGTCCAGCAAATCCTAATATTACTGTGACTACTAATGAAAAGAAAAATCTTCATCTTACAAGACAAGCTGAACGTGCTTTAAAAACAACATTTTTAGAAGCTAAACTTTTTCAAAGTACTTCAATTAATACAGCACATTTATTATTGTGCATTTTAAGAAATGAAAACGATCCAACGACTAAACTTTTAAATAAGTTAAAAGTGGATTATGATAATGTTAAAGAACAATTCAAATTTATGATAACAAACGAAGATGATTTTATAGATGTGCCAAAATCAGAATCTTTTTCTGATGACGAGCCAACCGAAGATGATGAAGCTAAACAAAACCCATTTGGACAAACGGGTTCAAAATCTACTAAAAAGTCTAAAACACCTGTTTTAGACAATTTTGGAAGAGATTTAACTGTCATGGCTGAAGAAGGTAAATTAGATCCTGTTGTAGGTCGAGAAAAAGAAATACAACGTGTGTCTCAAATTTTAAGTAGACGAAAAAAGAATAACCCTTTACTAATTGGAGAACCAGGAGTAGGTAAATCTGCTATTGCTGAAGGTTTAGCGCTTAGAATTGTAAAGCGCAAAGTATCTCGAATTCTTTTTAATAAACGTGTTGTTACCTTAGACTTAGCAAGTTTAGTAGCAGGAACAAAGTATAGAGGTCAGTTTGAAGAACGCATGAAAGCTGTTATGAACGAGCTTGAAAAAAATGATGACATCATTCTGTTTATTGACGAAATCCATACCATTGTTGGTGCTGGAGGCGCAACAGGTAGTTTAGATGCTTCAAACATGTTCAAACCTGCATTAGCGCGTGGTGAAATTCAATGTATTGGAGCCACAACACTTGATGAATACAGACAGTATATCGAAAAAGATGGCGCTTTAGAACGTCGTTTTCAGAAAGTCATTGTTGAACCTACAACAGTTGAAGAAACAATTGAAATTCTTAATAATATCAAAGGAAAATACGAAGAGCATCATAATGTTGATTATACAGATGAAGCTATTGAAGCTTGTGTGAAATTGACAAATAGATACATGACTGAACGCTTTTTACCAGACAAAGCAATTGATGCCTTAGATGAAGCTGGATCTAGAGTTCATATCACAAATATTGATGTTCCTAAACAAATCCTAGAGCTTGAAAAAAAGCTTGAAGAAGTTAAAGAAACTAAGAATACGGTTGTTAAAAAACAAAAGTATGAAGAAGCTGCAAAGCTTAGAGACGATGAAAAACGTTTAGAAAAAGACTTAGCAATAGCTCAAGAAAAATGGGAAGAAGAGACTAAACAGCATAGAGAAATTGTATCAGAAGATAATGTTGCTGATGTAGTCTCTATGATGACCGGAATTCCTGTAAATAGAATTGCTCAAACCGAAAGCAATAAGTTAGCTCAATTGCCAGAATTAATAAAAGGAAAGGTTATTGGTCAAGATGAAGCTGTTGCGAAGGTCGTTAAAGCTATTCAGCGTAATCGTGCTGGACTTAAAGACCCAAATAAGCCAATTGGTTCATTTATCTTTTTAGGACAAACTGGTGTTGGTAAAACGCAATTAGCGAAAGTATTAGCTCGTGAATTATTTGACAGTGAAGATGCTTTAGTTCGAATTGACATGAGTGAATACATGGAGAAATTTGCCATTTCTAGACTGGTTGGAGCACCTCCTGGATACGTTGGCTATGAAGAAGGTGGACAATTAACTGAAAAAGTAAGACGCAAACCTTATGCTGTTATTTTATTAGACGAAATAGAAAAAGCACATCCCGATGTGTTTAATATGTTACTTCAAGTACTTGATGATGGCTTCTTAACAGATAGTCTGGGTCGTAAAATTGATTTTAGAAATACAATCATTATCATGACATCTAATATTGGAGCTCGAAAACTAAAAGATTTCGGACAAGGCGTTGGTTTTGGTACATCTGCAAAAGCAGCACAAGCAGATGATAACAGTAGAAGTATCATAGAAAATGCACTAAAAAAAGCTTTTGCACCAGAATTTCTTAATAGAATAGATGATGTCATAGTCTTTAATGCTCTTGAAAAAGAAGATATTAATAAAATTATTGATATTGAATTAGCTCAACTTATTAAACGAATTAAAGACTTAGGCTATGAGCTTAAACTTTCTAATAAGGCAAAAGATTATATTGCTGAAAAAGGGTTTGACAAACAATATGGAGCTAGACCTTTAAAACGAGCTATACAGAAATATATTGAAGATGCTTTAGCTGAAGAAATTATAAATTCGCAATTGCAGGAAGGTGATAAAATCATTATGGATTTAGACACAAAAACTGATGAATTAACCATAATAATTGAAAAACCGAAAAAACATTCTGAATCTTAAAAATTGATAGTTTAATTAAAACGCCTTGAAATTTCAAGGCGTTTTTTTTTGCTTTCTAGTACAGTAATTACTAACTTTAGAATATGACTGATGTGTTAAAATATGATTTTTGCACAATGCACATTTATGATTACTACATGATAGTCGTTATTAATGAAGGTATCACTGTGACACCTAAACATAATGAAGTATTACTAAATGTTGCGGATACCTATTATAAGAATAAATCTTTTGTTTATATCACTCATCGCCTGCACTCTTATGCAGTAAATCCAGCAATCTATAGCGAAACTTCTCAAATTAAAAATCTCGCAGGTTTCTGCGTTGTATCTTCAGATTATATGGCGAAGCGAAATGCTGAAATAGAAAAACTTTTTTTAAGTAAACCCTTTAAAATTTTTGACACTATTGACGAAGCTATAACTTGGGCAGATTCTATTATAAATAAATAAAACATCTTTGAAGTCTCTTTTTATCTAGCTAATGTTCACTTCTTGTTTTTTATGCTAAGCTTCCTTTTTTAATTACCAAAGCAAACATTTGTATTTACTATTACAATACGTTATTTATTAGAACTATCTATAACTGAAGACAAGGATTGCTAAACACTATTAATAAAACAAAACTAAAATTTCACTTTCAAACTAAAACATAAAAAAAGGCAGCTATTTCTAGCTACCTTTTAAATATACCCTTAGGAATATTCCTAATTATTTAAATTATTTACTTCTTACCTGAAGATACAATCTTCTTAGTAACCGAACCTTGATTAGTTGTTAACTTCACATAGAATACTTGATTAGAAGTTCTAGATAGATCTAATTTAGTTCTACCAGTTGAACCTGCAACATATCTAGTGTTAGTTTCTGATAAGATTAATAAACCTTTAGTATCAAAGAACTCTATAGTTACGTCTGTTCTGTAATCAAACTCATATGTAAGCGTTACCTCATTATCAAATGGTACTGGGAATGCTTTAAAGTCGATTTTCTCTTCTTGAGCTTTTCTAGCAGCTTCCTCACAGTAATCGTAAACTGAATCAGCACCAATTGTAGATGATATACTACAAGCTACTGGAGAACTTGCTCTTGCTGTTTGTAGTAAAAGATTAGTAGTATATGTAAAATAAATTTTACATATTGTCGTTACCGCATTTCCAGCCTCATCCATATTATTATAAGACGTATAATTAATATAACCGTTAACTAACACTGTACCATCATAATTGTTAAGATCATCAACATCCCAATCTGCTCCAGCTATTTGCCAATTAGCACTAACTGTTGCACTACAATTATCAACTAGCTCAACACCGAAATAGTTATTAAAAACTATGTCGTAATAAGGTGCAGTCCAATCATTTACATTATTACTAATGTAACCAAGATCAATTCTGTCATCTTCAGATGAAGCAACACAATTAGCAAACTCCGGTGCTGTTATATCATTAGCACAATCATCAGCTTCCATAGACCAAGTATAAGCCACATCACAAGTTGATGTATTACCACATCCATCATCAGCTATAAACGTACGTGTCATAGAATATAACGTTTTGCTTGTAAACTTAGGACATCCTAAAACAAAATCTTTATTATGACCATTGAAAGGAATGAAATACCAATCACTAGCGTCACATGATTCAAATGCATCTGCACTTGCTGACCCTGCTACGAATGCTCCATCTCCATTTCCGAAATCTTGCATTACTTCATACTCTCCTGTACTTGGATTATAAATAACTTCAAACGTTCCATACTCTGGTGATGGACTTCCGTCTGTTGTTATAGATCCTGTATAGTAAGGGAAATCATTAATAGTACCTGCTGGTTGACCTCCTAATGTTAATACATAACCTGCTTCGAACGTAAAGATATAATCACCTCCTAAATAAGCGCGATCTCCTTCCTCTTCAGTAATTTCAGAATCTACAAATACAGTAGTTTCGCCATCACCTTGACAGTTATCTGTCCAACTTGCATTATCAGCAAACTCAGGAGTTTCAGTAACTTCACCAAAATCTTCACCTGCAGGACAAGCTATAACTGGTGCAGTATTATCAATAATGATAAACACACAAGACAATACATCTTCAGATACATTTTTACATAAATCTTCAGCAGCAAAATCAACAGTAAGTATTGCAGAACAACTATCTAATAATTGCTTATCAACTTTTACTACTTTGTACTTTAAGTTTTCAACTTCTGTACAGTTATCACTAAAACAAAGTGGCAACATCATTTGCATTTGAGCTAAATCTAAGCCTGCAACTGTAAATAAACCATTAGGAGTAACATAATCTCCTTCTGTTAAGTCTATCTCAGCATCTGCTGGACAATCTGCTCCCATTTCTGTTGTAAACTGCATAGGACCTTCATTACAAGTTGGATCGATAACTGGTTTTTCAGTATCTCCACCTTGGTAGTTCACTTTGAACGTTGGGTATAGATTACCACAGTTATCAGAAACTGTATATTCAAATACTCTAATCCATTCACAATCTGATCCTATTGCTAATTTTTCAATCTTAGTTACATTATCTGCTGTAAGATCTGTACAGTTATCTGAGAATAGCGCTGCTATCTCTTCTTCTGTTGGTTCACCTAAATCAGAATCTTTACATGCATTAACAGTGTTCATTCCCATTGGAATTTCTCCTTCTAATTCTGGAGCCATTGTATCTGCACCACTGTTTACGATTACTAAGTTTGGTAATTTGTTACCACAAGTATCTTTAATTTCATACTCATAAGTAGCTGTCCATCCACAATCATCACCTACAATACTAGGCTCAAATGGCGTAACAATAACATCACCACAGTTATCTGTATAAGCTGCTTCAATTGCTCCTAAATCAGGTGCTCCTGGATTTTCGCTTAAACACTGTAATCCTTCAACTCCAGTTGGTAAATCTCCTACCAATTCTGGCGCTGACTTATCTCCACCATTATGATAGATTTTAACTGGTGCTGCAAAGTTTCCACAGTCATCTTCAATTGTATATCTGTATAATACAGCCCATAAACAATCTGTATTCTCTTCTGGAGATATGATTGTTAATGTTGCATTTACATTTCCACAGTTATCTGAATACAATGCTTCAATTTCCTCTTCAGTTGGTGCAACTGGTGCATCTGATAAACATGCATTAACATCTGACATACCTTGAGGTAATGAACCTGGCTCAAGTAACGTTGGAGCCGTTTCATCAATTACTGTAATCGTTTGTTTAGCAGTAATTTCTACTCCACAAGAGATATAAGAGAAATTAACTTCAAATGTTCCACAGCTACCTTCAAATAATTCAGCAACTCCTTGAACTTCTCCATTAATACCACAATCTCCATCAATTCCATTACTGTATCCTAAGAATTCAGGAACATAGCTAGCTAAATCTTCACAAGCAATACTATCGTCTTCAATAGAATTGAAAACTGGTGCTGGTGCTGGCTTAACTTCGATCACAAAAGGACCTGCTGCTAAGTCACGCTCACATTCATCCTTACCATTGTAAGTAATTGTGATTGTTCCGCCACAAACTGTGTAATTTTTTACAACAGTTGCTTCAATACTTCCTGAAATCTCACATGCAGTTTCTTCTAATCCATTGCTATAAGTAGCATTTTCTGCAGTAAATCCTTCAGCGTCAACACACTCTAAATCTAATGGAAATTGAGGTGCATATACTGTAGCTTCTGGTGCTGGATCAACTGTGATTACATATGGTCCTGCT
>Ga0209344_10003211_pt1 | contig 16486 bp, 11 predicted proteins | sample Cruoilmetagenom6_FD_187293 | JGI IMG/M metagenome (GOLD analysis project Ga0209344, IMG submission 187293) | Oil polluted marine microbial communities from Coal Oil Point, Santa Barbara, California, USA - Santa Barbara Oil Seep Sample 6 (SPAdes)... | ecosystem: Environmental > Aquatic > Marine...
CTCCGGCTATAATGACCGACTTGATATCACCACCCAATCTGATCTCGCTACATATGCGTGCGGTTTCTTCATACATACCAAAGGTCAGCGCATTTCGGGCCTCAGGTCTGTTCAGGGTTATATGTGTAGTATTATCGCGAACATCATAAAGTATCTCTGGCAAATTCGACTCCTTTTTAACGTCTTAACGGTAAAAGTATTCGACAAGGAAAAGTGGCACATTTGGGACATAGGTACATAACATCAAAACAGCCAAAAGCACTGCTACAAAATAGACATTGATCTTCGAAACTTCCCATATATTTGCACGCGCCACTGCACAGGACGTGATAAGCACACTTGCGACAGGTGGGGTTTGCTGCCCAATTGCCAGATTAAGTGTAACGACCAGACCGAAATGCACAGGATCAATCCCAGCCGCCTGAATAAGCGGAATAACGATCGGTACCACAAGAATAATCGCCGCTGCCGAATGCAGGAAAAACCCGATTATCAAAAACAAAAAGTTCAGGATCAATAGAATAAGCCACTTGTTGCTGGTAATTTCGATAATTTTTGCGGCCAGTTCCTGAGGTACCTGTGCACGTGTCAGGAAGCCACCCATTACAACAGAAGCGGCAACAAGCAACATGACGACGGCTGTCTGCATCCCGCCGTCTAACATAGCGCGTTTCAAATGCGCAAAATTCATCTGATTGTACCAAAGGCCCACAACACAGGCTGCGATCACGGCAAGACCTGCGGCTTCTGTTGCCGTAACAAATCCACCAAAGATTCCACCCAGTATAATCACCGGCAAAGTGAAGGCAGGGAGCGCATCAATAAACGTGGCGCTAAGGCGCTTCCTGTTAAATGCTTCCTCTACAGGCAAATTGTATTTCCGTGCAAAGCCGTAAGCTACGGCCATCAATCCAAATGCGCCCAATAGACCGGGAACAATTCCCGCCACAAACAATTGCTCAACGGATGTATTGGCAGAGGTTGCATAAAGGATCATCGGAATTGAAGGTGGGATGATTATAGCAAGGGATGCCGACGATGACGTAACAGCGGCTGCAAATGGTGCGCTATAGCCGCGTTTTTTCATTTGCGGAATTAGAATGGACCCCATTGCGGCAACATCTGCAACAGCGGAACCGGATATCTCGGCAAAAAACAGGGAAACACCAATATTCACCATTGCCAGGCCGCCCCGAACAAACCCGATAATAGCCGATACGAAATTGATCAATCGGTCTGTAACGCCGCCGGCATTCATAATTGCACCGGCAAGCACAAACATGGGAATAGCAATCAGGGAAAACTTCGTCGAACCATCATACATATCAAGTGCAACGCTAACGATACTACCCATACCTTCGGTCGCGAGAAGACCCAGAACCGCTGCAACAGCAAGCGCAACGGCAATCGGCACATTGATGCAAATCATAACAATAAGAGCAAGAAATATAAGAAATATCAGCATAATTTAGCTTTGCCCCGCAGGTTTAGGATTGTCTTCATGGCCAAGCGCACCGGCATTTCTTAATTCTGCCTCAACCTCTTGCTCAATTTCCGCATGTTCAAGTGAAACCCCGCTTGCTGTCTGTTTCCAGTACCCGGGTAGGCTTAATAATTCACACAAAACAAACAACATGCCACCAACAGGAATGATTGATTGGGTCAGTTGAATAGGCACCCAAGTCAAAGATACCAGCATCTCGCCTTCCAATACTTCCAGAACCTGAAACCCGGTCCAGGCAAGGATAACAAAAAAGCCTACAACAACAATTTCGGCAACGACAACGGCCATCATTCGCACGCCCTTGGGCAAAGAGAGCAATACACTGTCAAAACCGATGTGTCGGCGTTTGAGCGCCGCAAGCCCTGCCCCATAATATGTCACCCACGACAGCAAAACAGCTGCGACTTCGTCGTACCAAGATAGGGAATTACCGAAAATACGGAATAAAACCGCGACAATAACAACTGTGGTCAGAAAGACCATCAACGCAATGACGATCCATTCCAATAATGTTTCAAGATAACGGCTAAAAGACGACAGCATTACTTCTCCGGCCCACATTGTAGGCAAAACGACAGACTGCTATGAGCAGTCTTTGAATTATTGGTTTTGGGAACGCGGCAGGCACATTAAAGTTCCCGCCGCGTAAATCTTAACTTAAGAACCGTCAGCCAGGCTTTGAACTTTTTCAATAAGCTCTTTGCCACCTGGAACAGATGATGCAAACTCATCATAAATCGGCTTTGAAGCCTCAATGAACGCAGCATTATCGGCATTGTTCACTTCGACACCGGCCGCCTTGATCACGTCAAGCAGCTCGACTTCAAGACGCGCTGCAGTTTCATAGACGAATGCCTGTGAATCAGTTGCACATTTTTCAAGGCCGGACTGAACATCAGCAGGAAGTTTTGCAAATTCCTTGTCGGATACCAGAACATAACCGGGCGTATAAACATGTCCGGTAATTGAAAGGTACTTCTGTACTTCTTGGAATTTGGCAGATGCGATCTGCGCATAAGGGTTTTCTTGCCCGTCAATCACGCCGGTTTGCAAAGCTGTAAACACTTCGGAAAACGCCATTGGAGTAGGGTTCGCGCCGTAAAGTTTGAACATCTTAACACGCCATGCGCCTTTTGGAGTACGGAGCTTCACGCCCGCCAGATCAGCAGGTTTTACAATGGGTCGTTTATTGTTTGTAATATGGCGGAAACCGTTTTCGAAATACCCCAAAATTCGGTAGCCTTTTGATTGGGCTGCTTTTTGGAATGTGTCGCCAAGCTCTGCCTGAACACGTTTCATGTGCTCGCGATCTTTGATGATATACGGCATTTCGAACACACCGAATTCATCGGCCACCGAAGACATCACTGATGATGGAAGCGAGAAGTTAATCTGTCCCAATTTCAGCTTTTGCAACAGCTCTTTGTCCTTACCCAACTGAGAAGAACCAAAGGTTTGCACCTCTGCTTTGCCTGCTAGTGCTGCGTTGGAGCATTTTGCAAACTCGTTTACACTTGCTTCAAATAGTGATCCCGGCTTACCGACATGGCCAAATTTTAGTACAAGCGCTTCTGCACTTGCCTGTGTCGCCATAAGCATTAACGCCGCTGTGCATATTAGTTTTGATTTCAGTCTCATGATAATTCTCCTCCCAGATGAATTAGGTTAAACCGCCTATTTTCTTATTCTGCAGCCATTGATGTGGCTTTAGAATTCTTCAAATTCTCCAATGCAGCCATCACGCCTCCTGCCTGATGCGGCACATTTGCTTGTCCCAACCCCATTTCAATGCCAGAAAGTGTAGCCATCAACATAAGATCATTAAAATCTCCTAGGTGTCCAATTCGAAACACCTTATCTGCCACTTTTGACAGACCATTTCCTAATGAAATATCGTAATGCTTTAGAGTGGTCGCCCGAAACCCATCGGCACTCTGACCCTCCGGCATGAGAACCGCAGTAAGAACCCCGCTTTCCTGACCTTGTTGTGTACACAAAACCTCCAGGCCCCATGCTTTAACGGCCGCACGTGTGGCTTGGCCATGGCGCGCATGACGGGCGTAGACATTATCAAGCCCTTCTTCATGCAGCATATCGATTGCCTCATTAAGGCCGTAGAGCATATTAGTTGCCGGCGTATAAGGAAAATACCCTGTCTTGTTTGGCCCGATCATGTCGGCCCAATCCCAATAACTACGCTGTAATTTTGCTGTCTTATTCACTGTCAATGCTTTTTCACTTGCCGCATTGAAAGACAGGCCGGGCGGTAGCATCAATCCCTTTTGCGAACCGGAAATCGTGACATCCACACCCCACTCGTCGTGGCGGTAATCGATCGAGGCAAGACCAGAGATCGTATCCACCATCAAAAGCGCTGGATGGTTAGCGTTATCAAGCGCTTTTCTGACTGCCGCAATGGAAGAAACTGAACCCGTAGACGTTTCATTGTGAACAACACAAACGGCCTTTATCTCATGATTTTTATCTTCAGCCAGATAAGTTTCGATTTTATCGGGATCTGCCCCACCACGCCAGTTACCTTCAATAAATTCTGGGTTTAAACCGATACGCTTGGCTAAACTTTTCCATAATGTTGCAAAATGCCCTGTCTCGAACATCAAAACCCGATCGCCCGGTGAAAGTACATTTACGAGAGCAGCTTCCCATGCACCGGTTCCGGAAGCCGGATAAATAAAGACATTGCTCTTGGTTTTGAAAATCGTCTTGATACCATCCAGCGCTTTGCCGCCAACTTTGGCAAAGTCAGGGCCGCGATGATCTATCGTTTGTGACGAAATCGCCCGCAAAATGCGATCAGGTACAGCACTGGGGCCTGGTATTTGCAAAAAATGACGTCCAGCCTGTCTCATTTAAAAATCCCGTGAATTAAAGTTATTGCAGCGGTCGAGCATAACAGAAATCAGTTGCATCCTGATTGTCTATTATGCATATATAATTATGAATTCATAATTACGTCAAGCTATATTTAGGGATCAAAAATGGGAGCATCAGCCAGATCCGGATTTGAAAGCAGATTAACCGAAGAGATAGAGGGAGAAATCATGTTCGATTCCTTTTCTCGTGGCAGATATGCGACTGACGCCTCGTTTTACCAAATGATGCCGGTTGGTGTGATTATCCCCAAAAGTATCGAAGACATTGAAGCCTGCATAACAGCTGCCAGAAGTGATAACATTTCCATCCTTGCCCGCGGCGGTGGAACCTCCCAATGCGGTCAAACTGTTAATAATTCGTTGGTTATTGATAATACAAAATTTCTGAACCGCATTCTTGAACTTGATGTCGAAAATGCCCGATGCGTTGTGGAGCCGGGCATCGTTCTGGATGAACTGAACCGTGCCCTGAAACCGCATGGCCTGTGGTTTCCTGTAGATGTCTCGACCGCATCACGGGCAACAATTGGCGGCATGGCAGGCAATAACTCCTGCGGTGGCCGTTCCATTCGCTATGGTATTATGAGGGATAACGTGCTCTCTATTGATTCCATTCTAGCCAATGGAGACAAAAAGCATTTCGGTATTGCCGAAGAAACCGCAACTGCACACTGCCCGCTTACAACAAACATGCTTTCTCTGGGTCAGACAAACGCAGACGAAATTGCAAAACGCTTTCCAAATGTTATACGCCGTGTTGGGGGCTATAATATCGATGCTTTAACACCCAATGCCGCACCCAATAACCTTGCGCACCTTCTGGTAGGGTCCGAGGGAACCCTTGCCTATTCAACCGCGATTGAACTCAAGCTCTCAAAATTGGTAACAAACAAGGTGATGGGGCTGTGCCATTTTCCAACCTTTTATCAGGCAATGGATGCAACACAACGTCTCGTAAAACTTGGCGTGCTTGGCGTAGAATTGATTGATGCCACAATGATTGCTCTCGCCCGTGATATCGCGGTTTTCAAACCAACGGTTGAACAATTCGTGCGCGGAAATCCAGATGCCCTGTTGCTTGTAGAGTTTGCCGAAGAAACTGAAGCTGGAAATCTACAAAAACTGAACGATCTCGATGAAGCCATGGGCGCACTTGGCTTTTCATGGAAAGGTGAAGACAAAAATTGGGGAGGTGTGGTGCAACTTACTGAAAGCGCGCATCAAAATGCCATTACAGAAATGCGCAAATCCGGCCTAAACATCATGATGTCGATGAAAAGTGAGGGAAAACCCGTTTCCTTTGTTGAAGACTGCGCAGTCGAATTACCTGACCTTGCAGAATATACGGCTGGTCTTACGGATATATTTGCAAAACACGGCACCAAAGGTACATGGTATGCCCACGCTTCTGTCGGGTGCCTTCATGTGCGTCCTGTTCTTAACCTGAGATTGGATCAGGATGTCAAAACCATGCGGTCCATTGCCGAGGAAGCATTTGAGCTGGTTCGTGAATATAAAGGTTCGCATTCTGGTGAACATGGTGATGGTATTGTCCGTTCAGAATTTCACGAGCAAATGTTCGGAAAGCAAATCACCGACGCATTTGGTGCCGTCAAAGAACAATTTGACCCAGATACGACATTCAATCCTGGTAAGATTGTTGCATCACCGAAGATGGATGATCGGTCCCTATTTCGATACCACACAAACTACAGGGTACAAGAGTTTGATACGGCTATGGATTGGTCTGACTGGTCTGGTGCTGCGGGTGGATTTCAGGGCGCGGTCGAGATGTGCAACAATAATGGAATGTGCCGCAAGTTAAAGGGCGGAACCATGTGTCCGTCTTTTAGGGTAACACGCAACGAAAAAGATCTCACCCGGGGGCGGGCCAATACGCTAAGATTGGCAATCTCAGGTCAGTTGGGTGACGATGCATTTTCTTCTGATGAAATGATGGAAACCATGAAGCTTTGCGTTTCATGCAAAGGGTGTAAACGCGAGTGTCCAACGGGCGTAGATATGGCACGAATGAAAATAGAAGTACTTGCAGCCCGCGCCCGCAAGAACGGCATTTCGCTTCATGATAGATTAATCGCTTATATGCCGCGTTACGCCCCCATCGTGTCAAAATTTCCGTGGTTCATGAATGTACGCAATAATGTACCGGGCCTTGCTAAAGTTCTGGAACGCCCAACTGGTTTCACAGCCAAACGCGCCCTGCCCCATTGGCATTCGCGCCCATTCAAAGACACCGAATACACAACCGATGGCAATCCTTCAGCCGTTATCTTTGCGGATAGTTTTAATCGCTATTTTGAACCGGACAACCTGCGTTCCGCTGCAAATGTTTTGCAAGCCGCAGGGCTTTTTGTTGAAGTTGCAAAGCCACTTGACCAAGGACGCCCACTTTGTTCTGGCCGGACCTTTCTTTCTGTCGGGCTTGTGGAAGAAGCAAAGTCTGAAGCGCGACGCCTTATTGAAAGCCTGCTGCCATATGCAAAACGTGGCATTCCAATCATAGGGATTGAGCCCAGTTGTTTACTGACACTAAGGGATGAAATACCGGCACTTTTACCGGGAGACGAAACCGCATTGATTTCTGAAAATGCTTTCATGCTGGAAGAATATATCGCTAAACAAATAGAGCTCGATGCATTCAAACTTCAATTAAAATCACCGGCAAACAAATTGCTTTTACACGGCCACTGCCACCAAAAAGCATTTGGAATGATGTCTGATATAGAAATGACCCTAGCCCTGCTACCAGATACTGATATCGAAACAGTTCAATCAGGGTGCTGTGGCATGGCAGGATCATTCGGCTACGGTGTTGATACGCATGAAGTATCCATGAAGATGGCTGAACTTGATCTGCTACCAGCCGTTCGTGCAGCAGATGAAGATACAATCATTGTAGCAGACGGTATATCGTGCAGACATCAGATATCAGGCGGCACTAAACAGAATGCAATGCACGTAGCCCGCATTCTTGAGCTGGCATTAAAATAAGATATGAGTTAGGAAATAGCCTTATGAATGCATCAGAATCCATAACACGACCTTCACTTCATATAGAGCTTCTTGGCCGCCTGCGCGATCTTATCATAGAAGGCGTTTTACCACCCGGCACCAAAGTTCCCGAACGTGAGCTGTGCGAGCGCTACGGCGTTTCCCGTACACCAATGCGTGAGGCACTCAAGGTACTGGCCGTTGATGGCCTGGTTTGGCTGGAGCCCAACCGGGGTGCCTGGGTGAGCAAAATCACCATAGAAGATCTGGAAGAAGTATTTCCTGTTATGGGAGCATTGGAAGCGCTTTCTGGCGAACTGGCCTGCGAGCACATCACAGATGATCAGGTAAATGCGATCAGAAAACTACATCTTGAGATGGTCGAGCACTACAAACTACGTGACCTCGCCAAATATTTTCAGGCTAATCAAGCTATTCACGAAGCAATATTGGAAGCAGCAAACAACTCGGAACTGACAACGATGTATCGATCTTTGGCTGCACGCGTAAGACGCACAAGATATCTTGCCAACATGACCGATGAACGCTGGGAGAAAGCTGTCGAAGAACATGAACAAATACTTTCCGCACTGGAAAATCGCCACGGTGCCGAGCTTGCCCAAATTCTTCGCCAGCATCTAAAGAGCAAATTCGAAACCGTGCGCAACTGGTTGAATAGCGATCAAAGAGTGAAACAATTAACGGAATGATTTGAGCAAGGTTAATAAGTAGGTTGCATATTTTCTCTCTTCTAAAGCTTAACCATGATCAGACTGAACGGGTGATGCCGCCGTCGACGCGAATGTTCTGACCGGTGATATAGGCGCCGCCTTTTGAGGCGAGGAAAGCCACGGTTGCTGCAATTTCATCATACGAACTTCCATAACGGCCCATCGGTATCTTGGCCATGAAATCTGCATTTTCCGGAAGACTGTCGATAAAGCCCGGCAGCACGTTGTTCATTCGCACATTGTCGGCGGCATATTTGTCGGCAAACAGTTTGCTATAGGCTGCCAACCCTGCGCGCATCACACCCGAGGTTGGGAAAACCGGATCAGGCTCGAAAGCGGCGAAGGTCGAGATGTTGATGATCGTGCCCGACTTTTGCCTGATCATGATCGGCGCCACCAAACGGGTCGCCCGCACAGCATTTAGGAAATAAACATCCATACCGGTGTGCCAATCTTCATCGGATATCTCCAGGATCGGCGCACGCGGGCCATGACCAGCCGAATTCACCAGCACGTCAACACGGCCCCATTTGTCCATGGTGGCATTGACCAGGCGCTTCAAATCATCGTTCGACTGGTTCGAACCGGTGACACCGATGCCGCCCAATTCCTTTGCCAGCGCTTCACCCTTGCCTGACGAGGACAGAATGGCAACGTTGAACCCGTCTGCAGCCAGACGGCGCGCGCTGTCAGCACCCATGCCACTTCCGCCTGCAGTGATTATCGCAACTTTGTTGTCAGCCATTTTATGTCTCCAATTGCATTCGTTGGTTGTGTCTGAGACCAGCATGGGGTCATTCAGGCTATTTGACTAATCAATTATTCTACTTTAACTCTGTAGAAATTCTACACTCAGAACCGAAAACGTCATGAGAAATATGCCACCGTTGAATTCCCTGAAAGCCTTCGAAGCGTCAGGACGCCATCTAAACTTCCGCCTCGCAGCTGATGAATTAGGCGTTACTCCGGGGGCTGTTGCACAGCACGTGCGCGCTCTTGAAGTTCTTCTAAAGATCAAACTTTTCGAGCGGCATGCGCGGGGGTTAGCGTTGACCGATGAAGGCCGCAGGTACCTTCCACCTATACGCCGCGCCTTTGATATGATTGCCGAGGCCACAGATAACCTTGCTCCGCGTGATACCGTTGTAACGATCAGCTCTACTCCGTCTTTTGCCACAAGATGGCTGGTACCAAGGCTGGGCACATTTACCGAGGATCACCCGGATATCCGTGTTCGGCTGGATGCCTCGAGCGCCCTGGCCAATTTTCAAACAGATGGTGTCGACATTGCAATCCGGCAAGGAAAACCTCCCTTTGGGCCGGGGCTTGTCGCTGAACCTCTGTTCGCTTCTGAATTGATCGCGATATGCCATCCCGACCTGATGACAGGCCCGCACCCGATATCTTCACCGGAAGATTTGCGGTATCACACTTTGCTAGAGGACACACATGGTCAGTGGCCTTTGTTTCTAGAAAAAGCTCTGGCGGGAACGCGGGTTTCAGACATGAAAACCACAAACTTCAGCCAAACATCTATGGCCATTGATGCCGCTATTGCACGCCAAGGTATCGCCCTTACGAACCGGACATTTGTCGCGGCAGACCTCGAAGCCGAACGCCTATGCCAACCATTTGCGTTTTCGGTGACGACCGAGGAAGGCTACTACGTGGTTGCCCCGAGAGAGCCACGCACACCCGGTCTCGTCGCTGTCATAAGAAAATGGCTTGCCGAGCAGACGTAGACGGCTGTGTTGGTATTAGAGTATCACCGCGATTTATTCTGTAATCTTTATGGCAGTATAAGATGGTGATAAAAATGAAGAATGATCGAAATGTAAGCAGGACAAATCCAGTTTGGATTGCAAAACAGTAACCTGCGGTTATCACGTGGCAATTCCGTATGGAAAAGCTGTAATAAAGAGATCGGGGTCGGTGGCGGACAGACAGTCCGCCTAATTAAATATTTAACTAATTGTATTTTATTAATTATTTTAATTTACATAAGATACATACCACACCTAATACCACATCAGATTAACATAAATGGGTTTTCTGCGTCTCTTACGTTAGTATTTGATATGATAGGTAACCTTTGTCAAATTTACGTTCTTTCAAAAATTGATTATTAATAACCTACTTCATGGCTTAGAAGATGGACGATTCTATGACGCCATAAATTGTGCCTTATATGATTAATATAACACCAAACAAGAATGACTGTTTGGAGTGGCGGGCTCAACTGATCAACGCAACACACTGTGCAAACTTCTCAGCCGGTGTTTGATATTACAAGGTCTTTCTGTGCCTTTTGTTTAGCTACCTAGAAATGGCACTAAGTTTTGCTTGTGAATGGACAATCAGATCGGCTCCAAGTGGCAGATATTGTCTGAGCAAACGGTTAGTGTAATCAATGATCAGATTGAGAACTGGCGTGACCGTTTCTACGTCAACGAACGCTTCCAATTCTTGCCGTATCTGATCCGTAAATCTGGACAGCTCTTCGCCAATGAGTGAGCTATCAACAAGCATTGATTGGATGAGGTGAGCGTTTTCGATGGCGCGTTCACAATAGCGGTTCAGCAGATATTTCAATCTTGCTATCGATGTTTTCCCTTCGGCCGGCGCGCAAATGTAAGAAAATACCAGAGCGATCAGCACTAGTTGCCGAACTAGAGTCCTATGTGGAATGGAAAACCGCAGTACAGTATGGGCCAAGGCGTGGGCGGCTAGTTAGCTTCGTGAAGCACATGGCATGCCCCTACAAAAAGGTGAAGCAAGAGAGAATACGAAGCCTAGATTGATCATTTGATTGATAGCAAAGAACGTCATGACCATTGTAATTCAAAAAGCTATAGAACGCATCCAAAACATCCTGAGATTACCCTAAGGTTTTTCATCGACAATAGTGAACACGATGTCAAATTGGCCTAAGTTCGTTTCAAGATAAGCGTCTGTGCAGGTTACAGCCATGGAGGCAAATACTTTATCGAGAAGTTCCTTCAATATGTCATACCGTGAAACAACTTGGGAGTGCTCGCTTTGGTAAGGAACAATGTCTGTCAGTTTTATCTTCCCTGGTGTTAAACCACCCGAAGCTTCTATAAATTCAGCAAGCAAAGGCGCAATATCATCCAAACTTTCCGACCCAAATAAAACATCGCTAAAGGTATTATTTTTAACTCCCTTTAAACAACGAATGAAAATACATTCATTCAAATCGCTTATCCCCTAGTATGAGAAATTGTCTTCTCGAATTTTTAGCATAGTGAGTAGCTTTCAGGGCCAGTGTTTATTTCAAAATAGAACTCTATAACGTATTATATCAATCCGGCTCGATCATACCAAACAACATTGAAAAAGCGCGCCGCGTATTAACTATCTTTTTCCTAAATTAGTACATTGGAATTCAACAACGGGATAAACGTTCGAAAAAATGAAATACTGCTTTAGACTAAGCTAGACGGTAATTCATCGCAGCCTAAAATTGAAACCTTGCGGAACCCACATAATACAGGGCTGCTTACATATTGCTCAGGATATGAGCTATCCTGAGCACTCTAGAATATAAAATCATCTACAGTTATGACACCGATAAAATCTCTGAGCGTGATGCTTTCTGCACCGAAGGAAATTACGGTGCTAACGCCCGAAGACTGGTCGACCGTAAGATCGCCAAGGCCTGTCACGCCAGAGTGTGCAGAGAAGTCCATTTGATCAAAGCCATCCTCCCAGTCACGGATTACGTCAATGCCCGAACCATCTGCAAAGATAAAGATATCCACGCCGTTATCCACGCCACCACCAAATAACTGGTCATTACCCGCGCCACCGGTCAGGGTATCCGCCCCTGTATTGCCAAACAGCACATCATTGTTCGTGCCGCCCTTCAGGGCATCATTACCTGCATTGCCAATTAATGTGATCGCCGTGGTTTGCGCGCTCGCATCGATAGTTTCAGCACCAGCAACCCCATCAACCCGCTCGACGTTAGTCCAAGAGCTGTCGAGCGTTACTGTGATACCCGCTTTGGTTATCACTGCCCGATCCGACCCCGCACCGCCATCCGCAACAATGTCGCCAGCTTCGTCGATGTAGAAAAAATCATCTCCAGCACCACCAAAGAATGTGTCAGCGCCAGCATCACCATATAAAAAATCCTGCCCATCACCACCCACAATAGTATCATTGCCAATGCTGCCGAACAACAGATCAGAGCCTAAACCACCTATCACCAGATCATCACCCGTATCACCGTTGATCACGAGGTCTTCTGAATAACCCGACCCATCAATAGTATCATTACCTGTTGACGCCGTTATGCGTTCGACACCCGTCCAGCTACTAATATCAATATCTATGCTGGTCACTCCGCTTGAGATACGCACCCGGTCCAGATCATCACCGCCATGAACGACATCGTTTGCATCATCAATAAAGAAGAGGTCCTCCCCAGCGCCACCATAATGAACGTCTGCACCTAGACCACCATCAAGAATATCGATACCACTACCGCCAGAAAGGGTATCTACATCTGCCCCACCGAACAGGTTGTCGGAACCTGATCCACCAATAAGGTTGTCGGAACCTGATCCACCGTTGATTAAATAACCCGTTGTATTTCCAGTTGCATCCACGGTGTCATTACCAATATCACCATCAATTCTCTCGACATCAACCCAGCTTCCGACATTTAAAGTCACTCCAGTATTATTATCAACCTGCACCCAGTCCGAACCGGCCCCGCCGTTAACAAAATCTCCGCTGTCATCAACATAGAACAAATCATGGCCACCGCCGCCAAATATTGTGTCAGAGCCCGCCCCACCAAAGAAAATATCAGAGGCAGCACCACCAGTCAGAGTATCATTGCCTGCATCACCGTGTAATGTTGTTGTCCCGGCCCCGGCTATCAAAGTATCCGCACCTGCACCGCCCGTAAGAAGAAGCGGCACAATTTGACCGGTTGCGTCGATTATATCATCACCCGCAGCACCATCTACACGTTCAACGCTCGTCCATGTTCCAATGTTTAAATTGATACCGGATTGGTTGTCCACACGCACACGATCCGTGCCTGCACCACCGGAAACAGCATCACCAGATTCGCCAACGAAAAATGTATCATTTCCATCACCGCCGATAAAGCTGTCATCACCTGCGCCGCCAAACAGAATGTCATCGCCCACACCGCCATCTAGAGTATCATTGCCATCGCCCCCATCAAGTGTGTCATCACCAACACCACCTTTTAGACCATCATTGCCATCACCTCCGGCCATGACATCGCTGCCTTCAAGGCCTTTGATCAGATTGTTTTTACTATCGCCATTTAACGTGTCATTACCCGCAGTCCCTAAATGTGCTATTGCGAATACGACATGCATTATTCCATAATCTTTGGTAAAACTGAGAGATACACCGTCAGTGATTTCGACGGGTACCAATGTTTCTTCCAGTAAAAGAGAATAGAGTGAAGCTTCTGCACTTTGGTCAAATCCAGAACCAAAATAGGTGGTAGACGTTAAATCCAACACGTCATACTTATCGCGCCAATCTAATTCTACATAAGTGGTAAGGCTTGTCACTTCGACAGAATAATAATCATACACTGAACCAGCGATAGAAATATCTGTGCTGTAGTTTCCAGTGATATCATTCACTGATGCGTAGACAACAATTTCGTTCTCATCTTCAAACGCATTGATATTGATACCCGCGCTCCGGGAATTGTTTTGATATCCGTTTAGAACTTGCTTCCCAACAATGTTTTCCGATAGGAGCTTAAACAACGATCCCCCTGCCAGAACCTGAGTATAACCATTTGGGTCTCCATCATAGCCATCCGCAGTTTGAGTTGTGAGTTTGCCTGCATGGGTGGAACTCAAAAGATCCATTGTATAGGCAGTAACAGCATCAACACCCGCGCCTGCCAATTCTGAGTATAACTGTATGATCGCGGAAGGGAGTTGGGCTCCATAGTCAAAATTATTTTCTAACCTTGCTTGATAATCTGTCTCGAAATTTTCATCGGTTCTCGCATTGAAATTCGCATTCGAAACTGTGAAACCAGTTTCAGCCTCATATAGGTTCTTTGCCTCTTCGCGTGTAAAAGATGCAATACTCGACCCTGCAAGGATGTCGAATTGTTTATCAACTAAGCCGAGATCAGCAGCGCGGGTTTCCCAGACATTTACAGCGTCGCTTATCAAATGTCCGTTAGAAGGTTCGCTTAGGCCATCATCCAACAATGCATAGTTTTGTACATAACGCTGCCAAAGCAGTGTATCCACAGCATCAAGACCAGCTGTATCAAACTGATTTGCAAAAACAGCCGCATCGTCGAAAGAACCAGAGAATGGATCGCTAGGGGTATCTAACTGAAATCGCCCTATTTGCACCGCAATGTGGGGGGCAATAGCCTCCAAATTTGCACCGTTCACATTCAAATCATTGATAGTATCAGCAATTTCTGATGCAATCGAATTGTAGAGTTTCCCTAAACTTTCGATGTATAGATTTTGGGCTTCTTCAGGTGCCATATTTGTGAGAGCTTTAAATTCTTCTAGCAAGTTTCCCCCATAATACTCTTGGCCAATTTGGAGTGTGAAATTACTTGGTACTGATCCATAATCCCCATTTGCCAGTTTTTCCAAAAATGCCCGCGCTGCACTTTCTGCTTCCGCAAAATTTATTGATACTTCGCCAGTAACGGGATCAAGTAAGATATGTCTTTCTGTGGGAACAAGCATAATCAGTCCCTGATCCGCAACCGCTGCATCTTCCAAGACGTCATATAAGTTATCTTTGTTGGTTAACTCGCCATTTGCATCCAGCTTCCGCATGACACCATCGTTGTTTAAGTCATACACATACGAACCGTCATCATTTATCCAATTCGCATTGCGTGCGTCAGCGATGATGCCACCAGGCCACCGAATAACAGAAATCCCAGTCGCAGCGTTAGCTTCGTTTGGAATATGATTGTTAAAGCGAAAACCCAACACATCCGCCCCAAACATGGTGTCTTGAATGACTTCGCCGGGCTCCGCAAAATCTCCTGATTGTATTATCGTGTTGGTCGAGCCACTTAAATCAGCACCACCGTTTAATTCGTTACTAAATTCTGTACTTGTAACAATAATCAAAACAATCATCCTCGTTAGATTTATTGAGTAGATGTAAAATTAATATAGATTTTATGTTAACTATTTTTTTAGTAATTGAAAGTAATTTTTCTACCTGAGGTATATTTTAATCATAATTGATCAATCAAAAGGTCCTTAAGATCAGGAAAGCACGATTACTAGCAGCCGCTTGCAACACTTCAAGAAAGCAGCATATCAAAGCAACAGAACGAACCAGAGCCACCCTTAAATCAAGAACTCATAAGTCCATATTTATCCGACGACGGACACAAGGGACAATATTGAAAAGGGCACTCATATGGGGCCTCTTTCTTAATCAACATTCATTTTACACATTATTTTCGTTAAAACTGAATCAACTCTTTAAACATTATATTGTCGCATACAGAATAAATGCCAAGGAAAATAGAATGGAAGACGAGTTTGAAAAAATTGTATTAGTATTAAACAATAATGCAGGAGAGGTGGTTCTATATTTTCGACCATTTAGCAGCCAGTTTAAGATGGATCAGGCTTTCATTTAAACTGCCAATCTGGTTGGTTCTGCTTTTCTTTCATGGGCGTCAATATTCCGTGGGTCGAATGTGGACACAAAAAAGAGCTAGATTAAGAACACTTTATAGTTGTGATGCAAATATACATATTCGCCCTATAATGGTAAATATTTAGTCAAAAAATAGACATATTTTTAAACTCACATGAAGTGTCGGCAGCTTCTATATGCGGTTTATCAGTTGAAATTGAAGCAATTGAACTTAGCAATACCAGCTTCTTACAAGGAAAGATAATTCTTGGAGAAAAAGTTATGCACGAATTGAGTGGAATTAAGAGAAAAGTGATGTTTTATCTTTTAAAGGATAAAATCGGAGCGGTAACTACAGAATATGTGATTTTACTGGCTTCTGTGAGTTTAATTGCAACGGGTGTTGGTATTAAATATCAAGATATTATCCAATCGGGTTTGGGAAAAATAGAAATTTCTGCATCTAATGCTGGTGCAGGTGCCGGTGCAGGTGCTGGAGGTAAAGGTGGCAAGGGCGCTAAAGGTGGCAAAGGCGCTAAAGGTGGCAAAGGCGCTAAAGGTGGCAAGGGCGCCAAAGGTGGCAAGGGCGCTAAAGGTGGCAAGGGTGGTAAAGGTGGCAAAGGCGCTAAAGGTGGCAAGGGTGGTAAAGGTGGCAAAGGCGCTAAAGGTGGCAAGGG
>Ga0209344_10003212_pt1 | contig 16480 bp, 19 predicted proteins | sample Cruoilmetagenom6_FD_187293 | JGI IMG/M metagenome (GOLD analysis project Ga0209344, IMG submission 187293) | Oil polluted marine microbial communities from Coal Oil Point, Santa Barbara, California, USA - Santa Barbara Oil Seep Sample 6 (SPAdes)... | ecosystem: Environmental > Aquatic > Marine...
GCATCAACCGACTCATTCTTGGCTGGGCCTGCGGGGGTGGTTTGAAAGCTGTGAAGGCGTTTGAACAAGATACTGCCTGCATCAACATGTTGGATTTTGACATGGTGCCGATAGACAGTGGCGACACAAAAATAGAGCGCGCCATGATCAAGGCAGTCAATTTGACGCCCTATAATTACGTGAAATACGGCATGAATATGAACAGCCTTGAAGCCATTTTTGCGCGGGAACCCCGCTAATCCTTTGGTGGTTTTCTGGTCCCGTGACAGACGTTCTGTGTGCTGTTAGGGTTTTCTAACAACATTTGGAGGAGGCTCAGGATGGGACGCGAATTACACGGCACCGTTGACCACCTGAATGAAATCAAAACACCAGCCCCAACGATCAAAGGTTTTCACCATATCGCCTATCGTTGTCGCGACGCGGAAGAAACCAAGAAATTTTATGGTGATATTCTTGGACTAAAACCTGCCGCGGCGCTCGCATTCGATAAAGATCCGGGTGGGGCTGATCGACCGTTCATGCACCTGTTCTTTGAAATGGCTGACGGAAATTACATTGCTTTCTTTGATGCTCCAAACAACGCAGCAGACGATCAATTCAATATCAAGGACGGTATAGAGGATTACCACTTCGCGTTTGAAGTGGAGACCATGGAAGAACAAAAGAAATTCATGGATCGTCTAGCAGAAGCCAAGGTCCCTTGTGCAGGGCCTATCAATCATGAATTCTGCCATTCGATTTACTTCTTCGATCCGAGTGGGCTCGCCTGCGAAATAACGGTGCGCGATGCACGCCACGACGAAATTCTCGGCAAGGAAGCAAACAAGATGGAGGCCCACATCCGTCAGTGGGAAACCAAAACAAGGGCTATCAAGCAAGCGCGGTTGGATCTTTTTGCTGCTGACTAAACCCGTGCTTCCGGCCAAAGCCTTAGGAAATTTTCTGCATAGAAGTTACTTTTGTTGCTTTCGGGGCGGTCGGCTAGGTATTTTTCAAACTTCCGGATCGGATCACGTCCGCCTTCAACATGCGGATAGTCACTGCTGAACAGATAAAGCTCGTCGTTAGAAATATCGATCAGCTTTGACACGTCTTCATGGGGGAATGGCGTGAACCCCATCTGCTGGGTTAATTGTTCGGATGGTTTCCGGTTAAAACGAATGGACTCATCTACACGGCTGTAGATTTTTGTGATGTCGTCGAGACGCTTCAGCATTTCAGGGACCCAACCAGCGCCCAGTTCAACGGCTGCACCGCGAAGGCCCGGGTGACGCTCAAAAACACCATCCATCACCATCATGCTGACAAAGGTTTCCGGCGGCTGATGCATCAGTGCCGCGTCTTTGCTGCGTACGTTCTCACCGCCGCCCATCCAGTCTTTAACTGCTTTGCGACCATTATTGCTCCAGGACTTCAATGCCTGAAGTGGAGAGCCCCCCACGTGCAACACAAATGGCGTGCCGCTTTCTGCAAGGCGTGCCCAGAAAGGTTCCAAATCCACATGACCGGGCGCGAAGCCGATGGGAGAGCGGTGCGGTATCCAAATGGCTTCCATGGCGTTCTCAAGCGCGAACTCCAACTCCTCAATCGCGCAAACCGGATCGTCGAGTGGGATAACACCCACGCCCATCAACCGCGCATCATCAGAACAAAAGTCAGCCATGTGGCGGTTGTGCGCACGGGTCGCGCCATAACGCAGGCGTGAGGTCGTTTTGGAACTTGGGTGAAATGGCAGGGCAACACTATGAGTGGCAAAAACCAATTGTTTTTTGAAACCCAACATGTCCATTGCCGTGGTGCGATCCTTTGCATTGAACGCGCCCAAGGCCTGAATTTCTTTGGAAGTATTGATGAGCGTATCGCCAAGATCGACCATCTGCTGCACATGTTCAGCACTGTGGAGACCGCCCTGGTTCATAATCTCGGCGACTTCTTCGTCGGTCACCAATGAGGCGCTATAGCTAACCTCGGGCATCTCATCACGCAAATTTGGATCAGCATAAGCTTTCAGGAAATTTGGCAACTCCATGATGTGGCTATCAGCATCATAGAATGGACGATTGTCTGGTACGTAAGTCATGAACGGCTCCCCCCGATTTGCCGTCAGTTTGATGCAGATTTTCTCGCAAGGATAGGCCTAAGTGATCCGCTACTTCACGCGTTCGCATATTCGCGTTTTAGCCGGTCGAGCAAATCCCTAACAGGTTCTACTTTATCGATAACCCCCACACCGTGACCGGCAGACCAGGTATTTGCCCAGCGCTTTGCTCCCGATTGTGGGTCTGTAAAATCAATTTCTGGATTGTTGGCTAACGCATCAGGGTCAATGCCAGCGCGAACGAGGGAGGGACGCAGCCAATTGGCATGAACACCTGTTATGGCATTTGTATGAACCAAATCATCAATCGTGCTTTCGACCAACATCTGCCGGTAATCCTCGTGGGCCAAGCTCTCCCTCGTTGCGATAAAGCGGGTGCCCATATAGGCGAGGTCTGCGCCCAGCACCACGGCCGCCTTGATACCACGCCCGCCTTGATACCACGCCCGTCTGAGATGCCGCCGCCGAGGACAACCGTTCCATCGAAAAATTCGCGGACGGCTGGCACAAATGAAAAGCCCGTCATGTTGCCCGTGTGGCCACCAGCACCGGCAGCGACAAGCACCAAGCCATCGACGCCAGCTTCAGCCGCATTGCGCGCGAAACGCACAGAGTTAACATCTGCGAAAACAATGCCTCCGTAATTGTGCACACGTTCGACAATTTTTCGTGGACTTCCCAAGGCGGTGATGACAAGCGGCACTTTGTATTTTTGATTAGCGCCAAGTCTTCATCCAAACGCGCATTGGACGGATGAACGACAATGTTGGCCGCAAAAGGAGCCGCGCCCTCAACGCTTTCTGTGCGCCCCGAAATATCATCTAACCATTCATCCAGCGCTGACAGCGTGCGCGCATTTGGGGTAGGGAAGCTACCGATTATTCCCTCGCGGCATGCGGCCACAACGAGGTCTGGACCTGAAACCAGGAACATGGGTGCTGCAATGAGGGGAAGGGCGCATTTGCCTTCTAGCTGATGGGGAAGAGGCAAACCTATTCCTCCATCCACCAAGTGTTCGCTCGATATCCATATAGAGATGTTGTTTCGGGTTGTTTGACGTGCGACCAAAAGGCAACCCATTGTTCTGGTTGATGATAGAGCGGAATAACATAGTCACCAGACAATAGGACCCGATCAAGAGCCCGAACAGCCGCTACGAAATTTTCACGGCCTCGAGCCTCCAACATGGCAGAAATCATCCCGTCGATCGCAGGTTCTTTTACGCCCATGTAATTGCGCGTGCCGTCGTGGTCAGCGCTATCACCACCCCAATAAAAGCTTTGCTCATTTCCAGGAGAGAGAGACGCGTACCAAAAATTGAAAATCATATCGTAGTCATAAGTTTGACGAAGCTGCTGGTATTGGCTCGAGTCCACATAGCGAACACTGCCTGTCACACCAATACTTTTGAGCGCAGTTGAAAAATTCAATGCCAAGCGTTGATCTTCTGGACTGGCGACAGTGATTTCAAACGATAAAGGTTCTGTCGTTTGAGCGTTCACCATGACCTGATCTTTGATGATCCATCCAGCTTCACTCAAAGCAGAAATAGCGGCACGGCGGTTTTGGCGATTGCGTTCTGTGCCATCGCTTACGGGCGCGACGTAACCACTCTCCAGAACTGCGGAGCTGACTACGCCTGGGTATTGTTCCAATAAGGCAAGTTCGGCTTCTGTCGCTGCCATCCCCGTGCTGGCAAGTTCTGACCCGTCGTAGAAACTCTGAGTGCGTTGGTAGGCATCGTAATAGAAATTTGCATTGACCCATTCGAAATCGAAAACAAGACCAATTGCTGCACGCATTTTTTGATCGTTGAAAATCGGACGACGCGTGTTGAATACGAGCGCGCGCATGCCAGACGGTGTGGACTTTGTGAAACTTTGCAAAATGATGCGGCCATCTCGCACTGCCGGAATGTCGAAACCTGTTGACCAACGGGTTGGATCGTCCTCCGGTCGCACATCATATAAGCCCGCTTTGAAAGCTTCAAAGGATGTATTTGCATCACGGAAATACTCGTAAGTGATGCTATCGAAATTGAAATGGCCACGGTTGACCGGCAAATCACGTCCCCAATAGTTTTCGGAGCGCGAATAGACCAAACGTGCACCTGGATCTATTTCGCTGACTGTATAAGGGCCGCTGCCGATTGGTGCCTCTAAGCTCGAATCCTGAAACGCACGCGCCTCGTAGATGTGTTTGGGAATGATGGGCATCAGCCCCATGATCAAGGGCATTTCTCTGTCGCCGTCTTCGCTGAATACGAAGCGCACTGTTTGAGCGTCCGGGCGTACAATTTCCACTACTTTGGAATAATAGTATTTGTGGTTGGGACGCCCCTGGTCTCGCAATGTTTCCAGTGAAAATACGACATCCTCGACGGTCACTGGTGTTCCATCTGAGAAGCGAGCCTCGGGCCGCAAGCGAAATTGGACCCAACTGCGGTCATCTGGCGTGTCGATTGATTCTGCCAACAAGCCGTAGAGCGAGAAAGGCTCGTCATAGGCGCGCGCCATCAAACTCTCAAAAACGTAATCGCGGACACCTGCGCCTGCGACGCCTTTGATGATAAGAGGATTGAGGCTGTCAAAACTGCCGATCACAGCCAACCGCATGTTGCCACCTTGTGGCGCATCAGGATTTGCGTATGAAAAATTGGAAAACTCCGGCCCATGCAACGGTTCTCCATGCATGGCGATACCATGTCGGGGCTCAGCCGCCGCTAGAGAACTTAGGCCCGAGCAGCCAACCAATATCGTCAATATTGTAGACCAGCTCACTCTTCGCATCCGACGTCTCCTCATAATCGCATCTCGTTACGCTTGTCGCGTCTTTTTGGCCGATACGCAAGTCTGACAAAACGATAATGAGAGACTGACTGGGCAGATGACATTCATTTCATTATAGTATCTCTCGACGAAAGTCGGGGTAGGTGAGATCATGAAAATCTCAGAGAAAAAGGACGTTTTGATGTTAAATTTGCGGCATATTGTGCCAGCTATCGCTTTGCTGGCCATCGTGTTGAGTGTTCCCATCAACGCTTCAGCCGAAACAGTTATAGCGGATGATGGCACGACTATTGAAAAATTTGGAAACTGGGCCGGGCGCTGCAATACGGGTCCCACCGGCGAAGAGATTTGCCACGTGTTTGTCGACGTACGTTCTGGTGAAACAGAAACACGTGTGCTTTATCTGGGTATTGGCAAACAGCCGGGCCAGGGGTATTTTTCGCTGTCTATTGTCCCGCTAGGTACATTGCTGACCCGGGGTGTGGACTTTAAAATTGATGCAAATGAGCCCTTCAAGGCCATGTTGCAGGCATGTTTGCCTGCTGGATGCCAATCTACGACTGGTATGGATGCAGCCATTATTCAACAGTTGAAGTCAGGAAATGAACTGATCGTTGGCATCACTGATATTCAGCAAGGCCCTGTGGAAATGAAAGTGAGCCTTGCCGGCATGACTGCGGCCGTTGCATGGCTCGACTCAAAACATCCTAACTAATTGATCCAGAGCTTCTCGCGTCTTACCTTAGTCGCGAGAAGATGCTCTAAATGATGCGTAAGCCAGAGTCAGGGCGAAAATGCCAAATGAGCCCGCTACTAGAGCGAGATAAGCGAAATTTCCGTCAGTCATAAATTATCCTCCCAATAATGTATCGAGAGAAAAGCTGACACAGGCGCATCGCTCATTGATCTGGATCAAAAAGCCCAAATTACGTCTAGTCTTTCCGGGTAGGTCGGACGTGAGCCATGATCCAGGACAACAGTGTGTTATGACGCAGGAGATACTTTCTTAGTTGATCCATTTCTGTGTGAATGGGACTGGTGTGTCCCAACAATTCAACTCGCTTTTTAAACTCACGGGTCGGGTCTAATTGTTTGACGACTTTGGCGGGGTTGCCTGCGGCAATTACATTAGCCGGAATGTCTGACACCACAACGGATCCTGCACCAATGATGCTATTTTCACCAATGGTCACGCCTTTGCCAACGATCACATTCACACCTAACCAAACGTTTTCTTCCAAAACGACGGGTGCGTGTTTATCGAGTTCCGCGGTGCGATCATACGTATCGTGCCAATCTGAATCCGAAATATAACACCCGCTGGCGAGCATCGTGTTAGACCCGATGCTAATTTTTTCAGAGGCAATAATTTTATTTCCAGGGCTAATCAGCACATAGTCCCCTATGCGAATTTCACCCACCCGTTTACCATTGTCCCAAGTGGCCAAGCGGATCATACTGCCCCTTGCAGAGTTCAAATGTAGGGAACGACCTGCATGAATGTTTGCTCCCCAAAGCTCAATGCCAGCGAAATATACCGCCGTTAGGTCTTCACCCAGCGAGTCAAACTGTGGTTCAAGAAAATGACGAACGCGCCATCGCTCAAAGCTGTCTCTCAAATTTCGAACAAAATAGGGTCGCGTGTCCCTGCGCATGGTCGGTGTCCCAATAGTGCACTTTCGAACAAGCGCTTCGAGTGAGGCGATTGCTCAGTGAGCCAATTCGCCTTTTAATGTGTATCCACCGTCGCGCAGCGGTCCAAACATCTTTGCGACATCTGAATGCCGCACGGGCTCTCCGCTATCATCACTCAAAAGATTTTGTTCAGATACATAAGCGACATATTCCGATTCAGAATTTTCTGCAAGCAGATGGTAATAGGGCTGTTCCTTAATTGGTCGGATTTCTTCGGGTATGGATTCCCACCACTCATCTGTATTGTCAAACGTCGGGTCGACGTCAAAAATCACACCGCGAAATGAGAAAAATCGATGACGTACGATTTGCCCAATGTTGAATTTTGCCTGTCTGTCGATCATGTCCGCTACTCAGTTACACAGCCCAAATCAGCCATTTCGCTAGTTTAGCAATGACTTAACAAATTTGATAGCGACCCATTATTCAATTGCCAAGGCCTTGGGGCATCAAGGCTTTGAGATCACGGTAACCGATGATGTGGATGTTTTCCTTCGCCAAATGCTCGGCCATTTCGCCACTCAAGAACATTTCCAAATCTGCCACTCGTGACCGCCAATCTGGACAAAGCCCCCGCAGCTCTGGTGTGTCATGACTAGGGTGCAAAATGAAATAGCTCATTTGACCCGGCTGTATTGCGCTGAGTGCACCCTTTGATTTTTCTGCACGATTGACCTCATCTGAGAGCGAAACACTCAATATCCTATCCATGATCGGGACACCTTCTGCTTCCATGTCTGTGGTTCGGCGCCAAAGCGTATCCACTGTCTCGTCTGTGTAGCCTCCCATCGCCCATTGTTTTTTACTTAAACGAAGAGAAAAGGGCGGCAAGCCGTTCGCCAGAGCAATATCGGCATAAGCCTCAAATAAAGGACCATGCATGACAGACCCCATATGGGTATCCATGTGAGTTACATTTATGCCCGCTACCAGCGCTCTTGCCATTTGCGCTTCAAGCTCCACTCGCGCTGCCTGCGGATCTGCATATTTGGCAACGGCCTCAGAGGTTTTGTGGAAACGACCTTCATCATCCACAAGACCTCCAGAAAGTCCTTCAGCGGTGATAGGACCCCAGCGGTAGTTGTGCCATTCGCTCGTCAGAGTTGCATGCACTCCCATGTCTACTTCAGGGTTTGCGCTACAATAATCCGCTGCAGCATTGAACCAGGCACAAGGGGTCATCGTTGCACCACACGAAATGGCTCCAGCTTCCCACAACGCCTGAAAGGCCGACACAGTCGCCTGGCACATGCCGATATCGTCTGTGTGGATGAGAGCCACTCTATCAGAGTCTGAAAAACCTAGTTTACTGAGCGCTGGATTGGGTGTCATTCCATCTTCCTGTCCAAATTTGTTCGCTAAACCATACACCAATGTGCGTTTGTGGGCTTCAGGGCTCTTGATCCTTTGGGCTGAGCACGCAATATAACGGCAACCCACATTTGCAGCGGCGCTTTATGTCGCCAACAAAGGATTTTTCATTTGAGCCAGTCCACCGACAAGTTGTTCTCGCCCTTTACTTTCAACGGCCTAACGATCCCCAATCGGATCGCAATGGCGCCGATGACGCGCAGTTTCTCGCCGGGAGAAGTGCCTGGTGCCGATGTCGCTGCTTATTATCGCCGCCGGGCAGAAGGCGGCACCGGCCTGATTATCACCGAAGGCACCACGGTGGGTCACCGTGTTTCAACCATGTCTGACCAAATCCCAGCGTTTTATGGTGATGCGGCACTGGAGGGCTGGAAGCGTGTAGCTGCCGAAGTTCATGAAGCCGGTGGCAAAATCATGCCCCAGCTTTGGCATGTTGGCACGATGCGCAATCAAGAAACGGCCCCAAATCCTTCCGAGCCAAGTGCGGGACCTTCCGGTCTTTTTGTCCCCGGCAAAAAAGTTGCCGAGCCGATGACAAAAGAAGACATTCAAAACACCATTGACGCGTTTGCTCGGGCGGCTCTTGCAGCACGTGAGGTGGGCATGGATGGCATTGAGTTGCATGGAGCGCACGGTTACCTGATTGACCAGTTCTTCTGGGAGGGCACAAACCAGCGAGATGATGAATTTGGCGGCGCCGATGCTGTTGGCCGCACCAAGTTTGGCGTGGATATCATCAATGCCGTTCGTGCTGAAGTTGGCGACGATTTTCCGCTCATCCTTAGGTTCTCCCAATGGAAACAGCAGGATTTTGAACATAAAATTGCATCAACTCCAGATGCACTTGCTGCCTTCTTGAAACCGCTTTCTGATGCCGGTGTGGACATGTTCCATTGCTCGACACGCCGCTTCTGGGAGCCAGAATTTGACGGATCAGACCTCAATCTTGCTGGATGGACCAAAAAACTGACCGGTAAGCCAACCATGACGGTTGGCAGCATCGGTCTCTCTGGTGAGTTCATTGCCGCATTTGCCGGTGAAGGATCAGAGCCTACAAGCATCGATAAGCTGTTGGATCGCCTAAACAAGGATGAGTTCGACATGGTCGCTGTGGGTCGCGCTCTTTTAGTTGATCCAGATTGGGCAAACAAAATTCGGGATGGCCGCGCAAATGAGCTGAAAGCTTTCACACAGGAAGCTTTGACTGAATTGGCTTAATTTCGGCGAGGAGGCGCCGAATTTGCGTCTCCTCGTCGCATATCCCTAGATCCTATTGTTCAGCTGCCCTCCAGCGTTTATAGAAGGGCTATGGCAATTCCTTGCCAAATGCAGCTCAGCGACGAGAGGGTTTAGTGTCCGAGCAAACCAAGACAATTTTGCCCGTCGTACAGGTTCAGCCAAAGAGCGTGTTGGTCTATTCCTGCGAGGAAGTGATCGGCGATGGCATAATGAAACTTGCCTTCGCGCAAGATCTCCGTCGACGGTTCCCTGAAGCAAAAATTACCTGGCTCGCTGGCGTTGGCAAAACAGTTTACGCTAGCCTATTGCGACCTATTGCAGAGCGCTTTCTTGACGAGATTATCGAAGAAGCAGGCATTGGCGATAAAACCCTTCAGCTTTTGACCAAATGGTCTCCCATGCCCGGTAGGTCATTCGACCTCATTATAGATACGCAAAGGCTGGTCGCCCGGACCATTATTTTGAAGCGCATTCCGCATAAGCTATTTGTGTCCGGGACAGCAAATTTTCTATTCTCAGAAGTGAAGCCACCGAAATCGATGGTTGAGTCACCTGCCTTGATTGGCGGGTTGATAGATCTTCTAAATCTCGTATCAAGTGCACCCGAAGGCGAGGCTGGCGCCGTTTTTGAAATCTCTGAGCAACACCATGCCGTCGCGAAGAGCTTGTTGCCTGATGGGTCGGTCTATATTGGCATTGCGCCTGGCGCAGGAGACCGCCGCAAACTCTGGCCGCTTGAGAGATACTTCGAACTCGCACGTTGTCAATTGGGAAAAGGTCGTGTGCCGGTATTTCTACTTGGACCTGATGAATTGGAAATCGTCGAAGAAGTCCGACAACAAGTTCCAGGGGCCCTTTTGCCCGAATGGGATCGCATTGATGACAACCGATCTGTAAAAGGACCCTTGCTTGTTATGGCTTTAGCTGCACGTCTTTCAGCAGCCATTTCAAACAATTCCGGCACGGGCCACATGCTTGCTGTCGGAGGGGCCCCACTTGTGTCCATTTTTACACAGCATGATCCAGAGAAATATGGCGCCCAAGCACGAGCACTCAAAATTCTTCATGCGGCACGGGATTTTGGCAGTGAAGATGCTGCTGAAATTCCACTTTTGGCAGCAATAGACGCCATTGATCAATTTGTAAAAACTGAAACGCCGTTGAGGTCTTAGAGACCGTAAGCGGCCGCACGTTCAGGATCTTTTTCTGCCACACGCTTTGCTAGATTGACAATGACGGTCGCCTGTTTCCATGTCGCGTCATCCTGCATTTTGCCATCAAGCATGACAGCGCCTGTGCCATCGGGCATTGCTTCGAGAATGCGAAGAGCAAATTTGACTTCATCTGCATCAGGGCTAAAGACGTTCTTGGCAATGTCGATTTGCACAGGGTGCAAAGACCATGCACCAACACAGCCCATAAGGAAGGAATTGCGGAACTGAATTTTACATGCCTCTGTGTCAGCGATGTCACCGAAGGGACCGTAAAAAGGCCGGATGCCGTTCGACAGACATGCGTCAACCATCCGCGCAACCGTATAGTGCCAGAGATCCTGTTGAGCGAACATACGTGCGCCGCCATCGTCCTTAGGATCTTCGAGCACACCATAGAAGGGGTGACCACCACCGACGCGGGTCGTCTTCATACCGCGCGATGCGGCAAGGTCAGCAGGCCCCAAGCTCATGCCGTGCATACGTGGGCTTGCGGCCGCAATGTCATCGACGTTTTTTACGCCCTGAGCGGTTTCCAAAATCGCATGGATTAGGATTGGTTTTTTGATGTTATTCTTAGCTTCAAGCTGAGCAAGGAGCTGATCCACATAGTGGATGTCCCAAGCACCTTCAACTTTTGGTACCATGATGACATCGAGCTTGTCGCCGACCGCAGAAACAATCTCAACAATGTCATCCAGGCCCCAAGGGCTGTTGAGCGCATTGACGCGCGTCCAGAGGCCTGTGCCGCCGAAGTTGTTTTCCTTCGCGACTTTGATAAAACCCGCGCGCGCAGCTTCTTTCTCGTCAGCAGGGATAGCGTCTTCCAAATTGCCAAGAATGACGTCGACCTGTGAAATCAAGCCCGGGATTTTGGCATGTACTTTTTCATTATGAGCAGGAAAAAAGTGGATCATCCGTTCAAGTGCCAACGGAAGTTCGCGGTAGGGCGTAGGTGCGCCGATGGCTAAAGGCTTATAAAATGAAGAAGGAAGTTTCATGGGGCTCGCCAAACTGTAAGTGCTTGATTAAAAAAACTATTGCGGCGCAGCATAGTCGCCTTGTCGTTGCGGCGCCACCTGCAATTGGATCGCCAAAATCAGGCTGTTAGCTTTTTCTTTTCAAGGGCCATGGCTACCTTAAATTCAGCGCTTTGGGCAACTCGGTGCTCACCTCTGGCATAGGCTCTTCCATTCTCATAATAGAAAGCGGCATTCATGATGTTAGCCATGGAATTGTCTCGAGTTTTGACGACCTTACCCGGCGAGCCCATGACGATAGAATTATCGGGTATGATGGAACCCTCAGTGACAATGGTATGGCCTCCAACGATGCAATTGTTCCCAATCGTCACGCCATCCATGATGGTTGCATTTATACCAATCAGACAATTGTTGCCGATGGTCGCCCCATGAATTGTGCAATGATGGGTGATGGAACAATTCTCACCGATGATGGTTGGCGATGCATTTCCCACATGGATCATGACGAAGTCTTGTATGTTCGTCTTTTTTCCGATGCGCACTTCAAACATCTCACTACGGATGACGGAGTAAGGCCATAGGCTAACCCCCTCATCAATAAAAACTTTTCCGTAAATCAGTGTTGTTGGATGAACAAACGCGGGGTTGTTGAGCGTTACCTCTGGGCCGACCTCAGGCATTTTCTTATTCTCTCAATTGTTGTCTGGATTTGGAGTTTGTACGTCACTCACGGGGCCTGCCAAAAACAAGGCGACCAGGCCCAGAATTGAAGCGCCCGCCCCGTACAAATAGGACGCGGCATATCCACCGGCCGCCTCATAAACAAGGCCAAATACAGCCGGACCACTGGCCACGCCCAATGTGGTGAAAAGCTGCGAGGTTGAATAAATCCGTGCGTAGGCTGCGGTGCCGAATGCTTCGGCTATTAACAAGGGTTGCATCATCAGAAGGTTGCCCACAGTGATGCCGAACATGCCCGCCACAATAAGCATTGTCGTTGGCGTCGCCGCGAAAGCATACAGGCTCAATGCGACCGCTTGACCGACCAAAAGAGTGCCCATAAAAATGCGTGATGAAATGTGAGGGAGCGCCCATCCGCCTATCAAGCGGCCGGTGATGCTGGCGGCTGCCATGATGGAGACGGCAAGGGCCGCAATGTCTTTGTCACCGCTTCGCCCTGCAACAAGTGAAAACTGATGCGCGATGGAGCCTACTTGCGCCATCATTGAAGCCATGAAAGCGATTGTCGCAAAGATGAAAAACCTGCTTTTGACCGCAATATCGTAAGAAAGGCCTTTTGGCTCTGGCGGGGCACCAAGCGATAAATTATGCGGTGGATCGCCATCTGCGGAAAGACCCATCGACGCCGGTGACGGACGGAACAAGAGCAGCGCCACAGGTACAATGCCCAGGAACAATCCAGTGCCGAGCCAAGGTGCTGCACCGCCTAGTCCCAAACGTTCGATCAATTCTGCTGAGAGAGGCGTCAATAGGATACCGCCCAGAGAGAGCCCCGTGGACGCCACTGACAAGGCAACAGACCGGCGGCGTTCGAACCACCTCGCAACCAATGTGGTGCACGGAAGAAGAGCACATGCAGAATAGCCAATGCCAAACAACACATAAAAAATATACAGCTGCCAAAGCTCTGTAACCCACCCTGCCGTCGACAACACAAGTGCGGAAATCAAGGCACCGCAAGCGATGGTCCAACGGGGATCATATTTTTCAATCAGCCAGCCAACCGCCAAACCCGAAACACCGGAAGAGACGAAAAAGGCCGCTGTTGCACCGGATGTATATCCGACCGAAAATCCACGCTCTGCAACAAACGCATCCAAATAAACTGAGAGGTTATAAAAGCCAAAGCCGGCAGAAACCGTCATCACGACCAGCGCACCGGCAACGATGTACCAGCCATAGAAGATCTGACTTTCCCCGCCTGGCGAGGGTGACGCTACGTTTTCTGACATATGACCTCGCCGAACGACGGCACAAGACGTTTAAGAACCAATTGCAGTCCATTTCATACCAGAGGTTTCCTCAATTGGCAGGGCCAATTTGTGCAAAGATATATGTAATTTCCGACTGATCGAATGTGAGAACTATTGGCAGGTCTCGGCTCATTGAGCTAAGACTCTCGACAACAAAATGCGAATTGTATTTCTTGGGAGGAAATTCAGATGAAGTTGTTTAACTCGATTGGGCCAAATCCACGCGTCGTCAAGATGTTCCTTGCCGAAAAAGGCCTGAACATACCGCTTGAAGAAGTAGACCTGAAGGGCGGTGCCAATCGCCAGGAAGAATATCTGAAGGTCAATCCAGCGGGACAATTACCAGCTTTGCAACTTGACAATGGCGACATCATCTCTGAAATCACCACGATCTGTGAGTATCTGGAAGAGACAAATGCATCTCCCGTTCTCATCGGATCGACGGCGGAAGAACGTGCTGAAACACGCATGTGGGTACGCCGCATCGACCTTGGTATTTGCGAACCTCTGTCCAATGGCTTTCGCTATGCAGAAGGCCTGCCGATGTTTCAATCGCGCATGCGGTGCTTGCCAGAAGCAGCCGATGGCCTGAAGGCCTGTGCTCAAGACAAAATCAAATGGATAGATGCACAGCTGGAAGGCAAAGAATGGATCGCGGGTGATCGTTTCTCACTAGCCGATATTTTGCTCTTTAGTTTTCTCGATTTTGGCGTGGTGGTTGGGCAATCCCTCGATGCGGGAAACAAAAATGTCGCTGCTTGGTTTGACCGCGTAAATGCGCGTCCAAGCGCTGCCGCCTCTGCCTAGATTTAAATGCAGTCGTGCGGTGATGAATTAAATTGCTGTACAAGCAAACCTATTCGACTAGCCGTTCAATTTTTCAAGGACATACTATGCCCGAAAACATCACCTCCCTAAAAACGGCTGATGGAAATATGGAAACGTTTGTCGTTTCACCGGGCAAGGGGGCTTTTCCACCCGTCATTCTCTACATGGATGCACCTGGTATTCGCGAAGAGCTTTACGAATTTGCGCGTCGTATTTCACAACAAGGCTATGCCGTCATCCTTCCGGATATGTATTACCGCCTTGGGTCGTTGCGGTTTGATCTGTCGAAAGGCGGTGCGGCAGAACAAAGCAAAATGTTTGATGCGATGACTTCCTTATCAAACGCTTTGGTGATGTCGGACACGAAAGCCATGCTGGATTGGATGGCAACAGAACCGACCGTAAAACCTGGACCGGTTGGGTGTATTGGCTATTGCATGAGCGGACAATATGTCGTGAGTGCCGCGGGCACTTTTCCAGACCATTTTGCAGCAGCTGCCTCTTTATATGGTGTCGGCATTGTGACAGCCGCTCCTGATACGCCACATAGATTGGCACCACACATCCGGGGTGAATTGTACTTTGGCTTCGCGGAAACGGACCAATGGGTTCCCGGTAATGTCATTCCCGACCTGAAAGCTGAGTTTGACGCAAATGGTGTCACCTACACGGTGGACGTTTGGCCCGGGACCGGACACGGCTTCTGTTTTCCCGAACGTGAAGCCTATGCCGAAGAAGCAGCTGAGAGAGTCTGGACAAAAGTTTTTGACCTCTATTCTCGTCGTCTTCAAATTTCGTAATACCTATTTACTTTATTTCCAACGATGAATTACACTGCTGTAGACGCGGCAGGGGTCGTATTTGGGAGACGTATTTTGCGTACCATCGTTCAAGTTTGCTTTGTATCGTTTGCAATTTTTTTCGTGGGCTCGTTGAGCAACCTAGCTACAGCTGCAGACGAAACCTATGAACAAATGCGCGCCTGTCTGGATAGCGTGACGCAAGGTGACGAAAACGCCGGTCAAGCGTGGTGGGACCGCCGTACCGCTGAGCAACAACGCTACATGCGAGATTTGCCGTGCGAGGAAAAATACATCGTTGCTGTCTGTGTCTTCCTCTATGATCCTGACCTCAAAGCCTGCACAAACCGTGGCGTGGCCCGCTTCAGAGGAGATCGTCACTGCGCTGTACAGGGACATGAAATTCTTTCAGAATCAAAAGCGGCGTGTATGCGTGATTATGAAACGAACTTCCAAGGCGTTTTTTGAGGTCACTGAATGAACGACCACCCACCCGAAGATTGGGAATCTCCAGCCGCGAATACGCTTGGTAAAAAATTGCTCGAACTGGATCCTTCGCGTGGCTACGTGAAGGTGTCCTATTATGCGGGAGAGAATTTTCTTAATCGTGGTGGACGAATTTACGGTGGGTTCTTGGCTGCCATGCTGGATGGTCTGTGTGGCCATGCTGTGCGCTCAACAATGAAGACGCCAACACCCCAGGTAACACTGGAATTGAAAACCAGTTTTCTTGGACGCGCGGATATGGGTACGCTCATTGGTGAAGGCTGGGTGCGACATCGCGGAAAATCAATTGCCTTTGCTGAAGCAGAGTTGCGAAGAGAGGACGGCGAGCTTGTCGCTCGTGCCAGTGGCACGTTTAAACTCGGCCGTCCTTCAGATCCTGCATCTTCTTAAATCGATCGACAAACGTTTAGTCGTCTCCTTCGCCGGAAGTCCATGATGACTTTGGTACACGCGAAATGACCCGATCAGCCAACCGAGTGAACGGCAGGCTCTGTAGCCAGACCGTGCCGGTTCCCTTCAACGTCGCTAGGAACATGCCTTCGCCACCAAAGACCATGGATTTCAAGCCACCAGCCCGTTCAATGGAATAATCAAGCGACGGTGTGAAAGCGGCGATACAACCTGTATCAACCCGCAATGTTTCGCCCGTTAGTTTTTTCTCGATAACAGTACCGCCTGCGTGAACAAACGCCATGCCGTCGCCTTGGAGCTTTTGTAGGATAAAGCCTTCACCACCAAAAAATCCTGCGCCTAGTTTTTTCGTGAACGCAATATCAATGCCTGTACCAAGTGCCGCGGCCAAAAATGAATCTTTCTGACAAAGCAACTCACCGGTCTTTGCCATATCCAGGGCGATAATTTTGCCGGGGAAGGGCGCTGCAAAAGCTGCAAGTGCTTTTTTGCTCCCTTCATTTTTGAAATGAGTCATGAACAGAGACTCGCCTGTCATCATGCGTTTTCCG
>Ga0209344_10003213_pt1 | contig 16464 bp, 14 predicted proteins | sample Cruoilmetagenom6_FD_187293 | JGI IMG/M metagenome (GOLD analysis project Ga0209344, IMG submission 187293) | Oil polluted marine microbial communities from Coal Oil Point, Santa Barbara, California, USA - Santa Barbara Oil Seep Sample 6 (SPAdes)... | ecosystem: Environmental > Aquatic > Marine...
GCCTTGATGCTGTCGGCCTTGGCCAGATCGGTGGGGATATGAGCCAGCCAATCGTCATGACTGGCGACTTCTGGCGGGGCCTCACCGCGTGAACACGTGATGATGCGCCAGCCGCGTTCCAAAAACAAAAGTGCGGTGGCGTGGCCGATGCCGCGGGACGCGCCTGTGATGATGACTGTTTTACGTTGCTCGTTCATAGTGAGACGTTAGGCTAAAGCCGAGTTGCTTTCCAGGGAATAGAATTGAAATGTGCGGCAAATTTGAAGTTAAAGCAGCGATGAATAAGGTCAAAAAACGTTTTGGCCTGAAGCTCAGCCCGCCCCCTCCACAAGGTATCGAGATGGCCCCGACGGACCGCATCCTTGCCATTGACGACCAAAGCGGTCAGGTGCGCGGACGGTTGCTGGGCTGGGGGCTCAAGGTCGATTGGGATGGCAAACCGTTGATCAACGCGCGGGCCGAAACCCTATCCACCAAAACCACCTTCCATCCGCTTCTCCAACGCCGGTGTCTGGTGCCCGCTACGGCCTATTTCGAATGGGCGCGCCCGCCCGGCGGGGCCAAGCAAAAAATGCGCATCCACGCCAAAGGCAGCGAACTGTTCGCCATGGCGGGTTTGATCGGCGAAGACGGCGACAGCGTCACCATCGTCACCTGCGCACCCGCATCAGAAATCGCGATGATCCACAACCGCATGCCGGTGATCCTCAACCCCGAAGACGAAGCCGCCTGGATCGACGCGGGACGAGCATTCAAAGACGTGGAAAAGTTCCTTCGTCCCTACGACAGGGACTTACGCGCTGATAACGTCGATCAACGCCCGGTTCTGTTTTAACCGGGGGTGTTTTTAAAATCCAAGGGTGTGTTGAGGTGGCTTTCGGGTGATAATGCCCTCCAGCAATGGAGTCCATAGACGATAAACAGGGGGACCTTATGAAGCAGATTGTTGTCGCCGCCGCCGTCACAGCCATGACCCTGACTTTGATCGGAACAAGCCCTACGTTTTCCGCCGAATTCGGCCCCCGATACGGATCCCCGTACGGGCAAAATTACAACCAAGGCTACGCCCCTCGATACGTTCCTCAGCCCGCGCCACAAAAAGCCGTGCCGCAAGAGAACAGCCCATCGGCTATCGTTTCAACGCAACTGAAAAATCTGCGTGCGTTCCTCAACAAAAGCCACGGCGATGCAAGCGGCAGAGCCTTAAACCCGAGCCAAGTTCTCGGCTACATCGAACAGCAAATCGCCCCCGACATCGACTTTCAGACCATGACGCAAATGGCGCTGGGGCGGCTTGCCAACCGCATGACGGTCCAACAACGCGACGCCGCGATGGGGGCCTTGCGCAGTAACTTCACGTCCAAACTGGTCGAAGCGATGGGCAACGTTCGCGCCACCCGTTTCACGGTCGGAAAAACCCGACGCGGCGCTAGCCGGGGCGAGTTGGTGGTGCCGGTGCGCTTAGACCGCTGGCGCGGCCAACCGATGACCATCAAGTTCCGCTTTTATAAGTCCAGGGACGGCTGGAAAGTTTTCGACGCCGAAGCGGGCGGGCAAAGCGCGGTTCTGTTTTACCGCGGTTACTTCGCACGCCAATGGCGACAAGGCTAAGAGCTTTTAGTGACTGAAAAATACGGGAATTTCGGCGTCATCCATCAACGCACTGGTGACGCCGCCCAAAACCGTCTGCATCAAACGTGAATGCGAATAGGCGCCGCACACCAACATGTCGGCTTTGACGTCTTTGGCATGGGTCAGCAAGCTTGAACCAGCACCTTCGGGTCCGGGTGGGAAGCTCACGACCTTAGGCGTTACACCCCACCAGCCAAGATACTGCGCCAATTCGTCCGCGGCGGTTGGTTCGGTGCGGGTGCTTTCGCACGTCAGCACATTGACCTCATAAGCGCGGGTGATGATCGGCATCGCCGCATGCACTGCGCGCGCAGCCTGGGCGGTGCCGTTCCACGCAATCGCCACCACCCGACCGATTTCCGCAACATCGGGATCGACCGGCAGCGCCAGAACCGGACGACCGCATTCAAACAACGCCGCATGCAGGGTCAGCGCGCGCATCGGCGAGCTGTCTTCGCCGGGGCGCGCGGTCACCACCAAATCGGACAACCGACCGCGCCACGCGACCATTTCATCTTCGCGGCCGATTTCGTCATGCCACGTGGCGGTGATGGCGTCTTCGCCGCCCCCCGGACCGGTGACTTGCGGGACATCTCTGTTCTTGCAAAGGGTGTCGAACAGCGTTTTGAGCGCAGCGGCCTTTGCGGCGTAGTCACGATCAGCTGACACGATCATCTCTTCAACCATGTCGCCCGAAAGTCCCTCGCCGAACAGCGGTACGGCGTCGCGGGAATCGGGCCTGACATGCAAGACATCCACATGGGCGTTATACGCGCGCGCCAGCTCCAGCGCATTTTCAACAATCGCACGATTGTCCGCAGCCCCATCAACGGGTGCCAAAATGGATCGGATCGACATTGAAGACTCCTGGCTTGTTTCCATACGACTATGATGGACCCGAAGCGCGGAAAGATAAAGCCATGTAATGGCTGGTTTTGGCTCTAGATATCGAGAATTTTCAACGCCTGAGCATCGGTCTCTTCGCGGCTGCCCGAAGAATCGATTTTATGCCACGCGATGTCACCCAAGTCGTAGTCGAGTTGCATGCGCACAACCTCCGCATCGGCGTCGGATGCGTTCTTTTTGCGCGTGGTGACCCGTGCTTGCATGATTTCCGGCGACGCGCTCAGCCAAAATCCGTCGAACGGCACGTCCATCTCTTGGGCCACCGCTTGAATGGCCGCGCGCTCGTGCGGTTTGGAAAACACGCAGTCGGCAATCACCGAATGGCCGGTGGCGAGCACCGCGCGGGCCTCGTCATAGACCGCTTGATAGGTTTGCGCGGTCATCTCGGCGGTGTAGCCTTCGGGGCCCAATTTATCCAACGGATGTTTGCCCGCAATGCGCTTGCGCAAAACGTCGCTGCGCACCACCCGCGCGCCCGGCGCCGCGCCGATGTGTTGGGCCAGATCGCGGCCCAGGCGCGACTTACCGCTGCCCGACAATCCCCCCACCGCAATCAAGCGCGGTGCGGGCGTAGCCAAATAGTTCAGGCCCATATCGAGATAGACTTGGGCTTGGGCGACTTGGGCTTTCTTGAAGGCTTCATCATCGACGCTTTTCGCCGCTGCGCATGCGACGAACGAGCGCACCCCTGCGCGCACGCTGAGAAACAGCGGCAGCGCCGCCAGCCCCCACGCCGATCCGGTGATGTCCATGTAGCGGTTCATGGTCACGTTGGCGAGGGTGCGCAGACCGCGATAATCCAGATCCATCAACAAGAACGCCAAATCGTAGAGCACGTCGATGGTCGAAAAGGTCTCGTTGAATTCGATGCAATCAAACAGCACCGGCTCGCCGTCTTCCAAGAAGATATTGCGCAAATGCATGTCACCATGACAGTGACGCACACAGCCGTGCATGCGCCGCCCTTCCAGCAACTCGACGATGTCGTTGGTGGCTTCCAAGGATTGCTCCGTCAGTTCCGCGACCCTATTCATGTCCAAAAACCCAGGGGCGTTTTCGGCAAACGCCTTGGCGTTGCTTTCGATGGTCAGCGCAATGCCGGTGCGCCCGCCGCCGTCTTGGCGGGCCTCCGTCGCGGCGTGGAATGTGGCGATTTTATCGGCCAGATGTTCCATCAAATGACGGTCGAGCTTGCCCTGTTCGGCTAAGTGGTCGAACAGCGTCGCTTCGTCGAAGCGCGCCATTTCGATCACCCAATCGACCACGTCACCAGGTTGGTCCAAGTGCAGTTGGCCATCAGCGCCCCGCGTGATCGGCTTGACGCCCAGATACAAATGCGGTGCGGTGCGGCGGTTGAGCGCAACTTCGGCTTCGCAATACTTCAAGCGCTTTTCGCGGTCAGAATAATCCATAAACGGATATTCGACTGCGCGCTTCAATTTCAACACGCGGGTTATGCCGATAAAGACTTCGGACGCATGCGTGGTGACGCGCCCGACCACTTGGGTGGCGTCGCCAAACACGGCTGGATCGGACAGCAAAGTCACTTGGGCGGATTGGTCTTCTTTGATCATGCACACACGATAGCGGACCTGCTCAAAAAGAAAAGCAGGCCCGTCTGTTCCAAGGTTTATTTTTTCGCGCCCATCTCACGGCCATCGTCGCGCAACACAACGTAGATCGCCGGAATCACCAGTAACGTCAGCGCGGTCGAGCTGGCCAGACCGAACACCATCGAGATGGCGAGACCTTGGAAAATCGGATCGGCCAAGATAAAGGCTGAGCCGATCATCGCCGCCACTGCGGTCAAAAAGATCGGTTTGAAGCGAATGGTGCCCGCTTCGACCAACACATCGCGGAGCGGCTTACCTGTTTTTTGGCGATGCTTGATGAAGTCCACCAACAAGATCGAGTTGCGCACAATGATGCCCGCTAACGCGATGAAGCCAATCATCGAGGTGGCCGAGAACGGTGCGTCATACAGCCAGTGACCGAACATAATGCCGATGAACGTCAGCGGCACCGGGGTGAGGATCACCAGCGGCAGTTTGAAACTGCCGAACTGACCGACGACCAACAGATAGATACCCAATAAAGCGAAAATGAAGGCGAGACCCATATCGCGGAACGTCACATAGGTGACTTCCCATTCACCATCCCACAACAAGGTGATCTTGCTCTCGTCTTTGGGCTGGCCGTGATAGGCAATGGTCGGCGCGCCTTGGTCGCCCCAGCTCATGGCGGCCAGTTTTTCTTCGACCGCGAACATGCCGTAAATGGGCGCTTCAAACTCGCCCGCCAGCTCGCCGGTGACCAGCACCGCGAAGTGCCCGTCGCGACGAAACAGCGGATACGACGCCTGCTCATGCACCACCCGCACCACGTCGCCCAATTCGACCACGCGCCCGCTATCGCCCGCTGGCCCCGGCGCCGGCACTGGGATGGACAACATGCGTTCCGACATCGCCAAGCCTTCCTTGGGCAGGCGGATGGCGATTTCGATGGGGTTTACGCCCTCCCCGCGTTGGGAATAACCGACCGTTTTGCCGCCCACCACTGCTTGGATGGTGTCGTACAGATCGTTTTCCTGCACACCGTGAAATTCCAGGTTGTCCTGATCAATTTCCAAGCGCACCCGGGTTTCGGGCTGGCCGTAGCTGTCGTCCACGTCGGCGACGAAATCGACCGATTCAAAAGCTTGGCGCACTTTGGCGGCGGCGGCGCGCCGCGTCTCGGGATCGGGGCCGTAAACTTCCGCCATCAACGTCGCCATCACCGGCGGGCCAGGCGGAACCTCGACCACTTTAACCGAGGTGCCGTCGGGTACGTCCAGACCGTCGAGCAACTCACGCACGGCCAAGGCTACGTCATGGCTTTGGCGGTCGCGCTCACCCTTGGGGGCCAAGTTGATTTGCAACTCGCCCTGCCAGGGTTCGGAACGCAAATAATAGTGGCGCACCAAACCGTTGAAGTTGAACGGCATGGCGGTGCCCACATAGGCCTGCATGCTGACCAGTTCCGGCAAGCTTTTGATGCGATCGGCAATGTCCAAAAGCGCGCGCTCGGTGACTTCCAGAGACGAGCCTTCGGGCAGATCAAGCACCACCTGCAATTCGGATTTATTGTCGAACGGCAAAAGCTTCACCGTCACGTCCTTGGTCGCGAACAGCACCAGCGATGCCACCGTGGCTATCCCAGTGAGGACCAGCAACCGGATTGAGTTTTTGCGCCCCTGCAAAAGCTTGGTGGCGATGCGCTTGTAAAAGTTGCCCAACGCGCCGGGACCGTGATCGCCGTGATCGCCCATATCCACGCCTTCGTCGAAGTCCGTGTTGTCATCGTCCATGGACTCTTCGGGCAGGTGCTTGCGCCAACAGGTGATCTTGCACAACAGCCACGGCGTGATGATCATCGCGACGAAGAACGAAAACACCATCGCGGCGGATGCATTGGCCGGGATTGGGCTCATATATGGGCCCATCAGACCCGACACGAACATCATCGGCAGCAGCGCCGCAACGATGGTCAGGGTCGCGATGATGGTCGGATTACCGACTTCGGCGACGGCCTCGATGGTGGCGCGCAGCGGGCTGCGGCCATCTTTCATGGCCCAATGGCGGACGATGTTTTCAACCACCACAATGGCGTCATCGACCAAAATACCGATGGAGAAAATCAACGCGAACAAGCTCACCCGGTTGATGGTGAAGTCCATCATCCATGCCGCGAACAAGGTCATCAAAATGGTCGATGGCACCACCACCATGACCACGATGCCTTCACGCCAACCCAACGCCCAGCCCACCAGCAAGACGATGGAAACCGTCGCTAAAGCAAGATGGAACAGCAGCTCGTCGGATTTTTCCAACGCCGTCTCGCCGTAGTTGCGGGTGATCGTCGCCTCCACATCGGCGGGCAGCAGGCTGCCTCGCACTTGCTCCAAACGGCGGGTGATTTCATCGGCCACCAGCACCGCATTGGCGCCTTTGCGCTTGGCGATCGCCAACGTCACAGCGGGCTTGGCGTCTAAGCTTGCGTCTTGGTTTTGAGCTTTTTCCATGTGCCAGACGCGGTGTTCTTCGGGCTTGGCGCCGACCACCACGTTGGCGACGTCTTTGACGTACACCGGGCGGCCATCGCGCGCGGTGATCATCAAAAGTCCAACATCAGGCATGCCCATCAAGGTTTGACCGGCCATCACGGAAATGGCCTTGCCGCCTTCGCGCACGCGACCGACACGGAACGAGCGGTTAGCACTTTCGACCTTGCCGATCAGTTGTTGCAGGGTCACGCCGTACAGCGACAGGCGTTCGGGATCGGGCTCGACCCGGATCTGATCTGCACGCCCACCGACGATGAAGGTCAGACCGACGTCAGAGACCTTGACCAGTTCATGCATCAATTCTTCGGCGACGTTATACAGCGCGTTGTCGTTCCAACGCGCGACCTCATCGCCTTTGGGTGCAAGCGTGATGGTGACGATCGGCACATCGTTGATGCCGCGGCCGATGATCAACGGGTCGGGAATGCCGACCGGGATGTGGCGAATGTTGGCGCGAATGGCGTCGTGAATGCGCAGTACCGCGACGTCTTCGTCGGTGCCGACGTCGAAGCGCGCGGTGACCATGACTTGATCGTCTTGGGACATGGAATAGACGTGTTCGACGCTGTTCACGCCCTTGACGATATCCTCCAGCGGCTTGGTGACAAGCTCGACCACATCGGGGGCTTTCAAGCCGTTGGCGTCGACCAAGATGTCGACCAGCGGAACCGAAATTTGCGGTTCTTCTTCACGCGGCAACGCCAACAGAGCCACCACGCCTAACGCGATGGAAGCAAGCAAAAACAATGGCGTCAGCGGCGAGCGCAAAAACGCTTTGGTGAGATGTCCGGAAATGCCGAGGTTTTTCATCAGATGGTCCCCCCGCCCTTATGGGCGCGCCAAAACGTCGCCGGGTTTCAGGCCCGATAGAACCTCCACCCCGCCCGTTTGCGGCAATCCTGGTTGCACCACCACTTCGCGACCGTCGATCAGTTTGGCGAAGGTCAGATTGTAGCGTGAATACAGAAAGTCTTCGGGCACCACGATGGCCGGACGCGGGCCGGTGCCGATCCACACGCGGATGCGTTCCCCGACAAAGAAATCACCCAGGCCTTCAACCTCAACATCAGCCGACACGCGGCCTTGCTTGATTTCGGGATAGACTTGACGGATCACGCCGCGGCGCAGCTCCCCACCACTGCTCGGCGTCAGTGCGCCAAGCCCGCGCTCTGCGACCTGAACCTCGTCGCCTTTTTGAATGAACATGGCGTGGCGTTCGGGCAATTGCATGCGCAAGATGTAAGCTTCGGCGGCCAAGGTCGCAATCGGCTCACCCGGCAGCACAACGGAGCCCTTGCGCACCAACACTGTGAGGATACGGCCGCCAGCGGGCGACAGCACATCGCCTTCGATGCGGGTTTGCTGCAACACTTGACGTTCGGCGCGCGCCGAAGCCAAGGATCGGTCTGCGACGTCCATATTGGTGCGCGCTTCGTCCAAGCGGGCCTTGGGAATCGCGCCGGTGGCGAACAGCTTTTCCGCGCGGGCCTGCGCCGTGGTCGCGAGTTCTTTTTGCGACACGAACGACTGAATTTTGGCCTCAACCGATTTGACCTGCAGCGCCAACTTTTCATCGACAACGCGGGCAATTTTCTGTTTGGCTTCGACCGGCGAACCTTCATCGACCAAAAGCTCCGTCACCGTACCGCCGATGCGCGCGCGAGCTGACACCACATCGACACTTTCCACCGTGGCGAACACCGACTTGCGGTCTTCGACTTGGCCGTCTTCAACGCTAAAGGTTACGTCCTGCGCAAGGGCGGTGCCACTCGACAGGGGCATTGCGGCCAAAACCAAAACAGGCAGAACCCAAACGGGCATTAGGCTTTTCAGGATCGGTTGCATCAGAAACCTCTTTGCAGCAAAACGGTGCTTAATGTCTTGTATATCATGTATATATTGCGCATGCGAACATAACGCTTGCTTTTATATATAAGGTTTTACTAAATTAGCAACACCTTAAAGATGGAATTGGGATGTTTTCGCTTGCGAAACATGCTGCGCTTACCTAAAAAATGTAGCATCCCAGTACCACCACCAAGGCGTCTTTTTTGACTAATGTGCCGGACCGGTCCGTCCTCCGGTGAACACAGCGGGGTTGGCCGTTCCCAATCCCCAACAGCACAGTGATGAACAAGGAGTTCACTATGAGCATCGATCGTATCATTTTCGCTTTTGCCGGCGTGGTCATTTGGGCCGGTCTGGGCGCGTTTTACATGACCCAGGAAATCCTGTGGCTGATCGTTCCGGCTTTTGTCGGTTTGAACATGTTCCAGGCGGCTTTCACCAAGTTCTGCCCGCTGGCGGTGATCTTGAAAAAATTCGGCGCAAAGCCCGGCCAGGCGTTCAACTGAGTCTGGCGCTCTGCGAACCAATGAAACGGCCCTGGAACTCCGGGGCCGTTTTTCATTGCCGGATAAAGTCATACATATGGCGCAGAATGGTGTATTGCGTTAGATAGTAACAGACTGTCTTTGAATGATTCGGCGGCTCGACATGGCCTTTCCCTTCCCCGAACTGTGGCTGGTTGCTCTGGCCTCGATGCTCATCGGGGTGGGTTTCAGTGGGCTCTATTTCTCGCGCAAAACACACCACGCACCTGACACTGGCCTGATGACCGCGCTGGAACGCAGCGGTTTGGGCTATGTCCGCATCAATAGCGCTGGGTGCATCTTGTCGCATAACGCCGCCCTGGAAAACCTCACCGGCCTCAGCAACGACGAGTTCACAAAACTCCGGATTTCATCGCTATTCGTCGATCACGAACACACCGGTTCGGGACGTTTTATCACCAATATTGTCTTCACGCCGCCCTATGACCGCACCCACAGCTATGATCTTACAGCCGTCAAAAAAGACGGTGCGCGCATTCCTGTCGAAGTTTGGTTTGCGGGCGAAGTCTCAGGAACCAAGGCGCAAACCCAATGGCTCATTCGCGATGTCCGCGAGACCAAGGAGGTCGAACGTCTGCGCCTCAGTGAAGAGCGCTATAAAAGCAGCCGAACCTTTGCCAACATCGGCACCTGGGACTGGACCGTCGGCAGTGACGCTTTGCACTGGTCGGAAGAAGTCGCACCCATGTTTGGCCTACCAAGCGACACGGTCCCGGCCTACAGCCTATTCTGTGAAGCCGTTCACCCCGAAGACCGTGCACGCGTGAAAGAAAATGAAGACATTTGCATCGCGCAAAACCTCAAGCACGATGTCGAATACCGCGTTGTGTGGCCGGACGGCACCGTGCGCTGGTTGCGCGAAACCGGCAACCTGCTGCGTGATGAACACGGCAATCTCAAGCACATGATCGGCGTGGTGCGCGACATCACGGATCAAAAAGAGATCGAGCACCGCTATCGCCATATGGCTTATCACGATCCACTGACCGGCCTACCCAACCGCGGCTTGTTCGAACAACGCCTTGACCTGGCCGTACAACGCGCCACCCGCCATCAGGTCAGCACGGCGGTGATGTTCCTCGATCTTGGCAAGTTCAAATCCATCAACGACACATACGGCCATATTGTCGGCGACGAGGTTTTGATTGAAGCCGGATCGCGCCTAAAATCCGCTGTGCGCGGCACCGATACCGTGGCGCGCATCGGCGGTGACGAATTCGTGTTGATTTTGGAAGATCTCAAAAATGTAAACGAAGCCGATAAACTGGCGCAAAAAATAATCGCAGCATTTCAAGAACCGATGGATATTATCAGCCACAGCCTGACCATCGACCTCAGCATCGGCATCAGCATCTGTCCCGACAACGCGGCAACGACAACAGAACTGATCCACTTGGCCGACACCGCAATGTACGCGGCCAAAGCCGCAGGGCGCAACAAAGTGCGCACGGCCTAACGCCTGCGTTAGTCTTCGAACGCGTGGTCTTCTTCTATCCCGGCGGGGTCTTCATGGATCAACACCTCGGCGCGCGGATAAGCGGCCTCGACCCGGTGCATGACGTCTTCGGCAATGTCGTGAGCTTCGATCAAGCTCAACTCGCCGCTCATTTCCAGGTGCATCTGAATGAACACATCGGGGCCCGACTGACGGGTGCGCAAGTCGTGCATGCTCATCACTTGTGGATGTTTCATCGCCAAAGTGCGAATTTTTTCGCGGTCGTCATCGGGCAGTTCGCGGTCCATCAGCACGTGATAGGCCTCGATCCCGATCTCATACGCGCCGTGCAGAATGTAAAACGAGATGGCGATGGCGAACAGCGGATCGGCGATCTGCCAACCCATTTCCGAGGCCAAAAACAACGACACGATGACGCTGATGTTGACCAAAACATCCATGGTGTAGTGGGCGCTGTCGGCCGCAATCGCCATTGATTGAGTACGCTTGGCGACGTATTTTTGAAAGCCCACCAACGCGAGGGTCGCAACGATGGAAAACACCATAACGCCATAGCCGATCGCGGTGTTGAGCACCGGGCTAGGGTTGAACAGACGTTCGCCTGCTTGCAGCAGCAAAAATACCGCCGAGCCGGAAATAAACGCCGACTGCGCCAGTCCCGCCAGGCTTTCTGCCTTGCCGTGGCCGAAGCGGTGCTCTTCATCTGCCGGCTCTAATGCGTGGCGCACGGCCAGCAAATTCACCGTCGACGCGGCGACGTCGAGAAACGAATCGATCAGCGTCGACAGCAAACTCACACTGTCGGTCATCAGCCACGCGGCGAATTTCACCACGATCAAGGTCGAGGCCACGCCCACCGCCGCATAGGTGGCGAGCTTCATCAAGCGCCCGGCGGAGGCGCGATCCATCTGCTGCGGGCTTACAGTGCTGTCAGGGGAAGCGGTGTTGTCGTCCATAGTTTCTCGCGCCTTTTGCGTTTAGGGGTAAAGGCGTTCTTTTTCCCAGCCATCAGGTCCTTGAATATACACCACCCGTTCATGCAAACGATAGGGGCGGTCGTGCCAAAACTCGATACGCGACGGCTGAACGCGAAATCCCGACCAAAACTCAGGGCGCGGAATGTCGCCAAGGGCGTATTTGGCCGCATACTTTGCGACCCGGGCTTCCAGCTCAAACATGCCGTCCAGCGGCTGAGATTGCTTCGACGCCCAAGCGCCAATGCGTGAATCACGCGCGCGAGAGGCGTAATATTCATCCGCTTCCGCGTCCGTCACCGCTGTGACCGGACCGGTGATGCGGATTTGGCGGCGCAAGCTTTTCCAATGAAACAACAGCGCCGCATTGGGACTGGCGGTCAGTTCAAGCGCCTTTTGGCTGCCCAGATTGGTGTAAAACACGAACCCGCGCTCATCATAGCCTTTCAGCAACACCATACGCAAAGACGGCACCCCGTCTTCACCCACCGTGGCGATAGCCATCGCGTTGGAATCGTTGAGTTCTTTTTCTTCGGCCAGGGTTAACCAGTCTTGAAACAACTCAAAAGGATTGGCATCGGTGGGGATGGAGGACATGGTTGAGCCTGTTTTACGAATGACGAGGATTTTACATGCACATTAAGGCGTTGTTTACCATAAATGCGTTGTAATCAAAATTGGTGCGTTCTGCGTACCTTGAACACCTACATATATCAAGGTCCCGCGCGCGGCCACCGGATATCAAAGTTAAAAGCTGTGAAACAGCCCTGGGAGATGGCAACAAGCCAGTACATTCAATGCCTGTTCTATTACGCACCCTCATTTGCACGACCTTGCTTCTCAGCTTGGGCGCGTGCTCGTGGAATGAAAGCCGCACCGAAACCTTGGGCGCGGTTATCGGCGGCGTTGCGGGGGCCGTTGTCGGTTCGAAACTGGGCAAGGGCACCGGGCGCGGCATCACCACGGTGCTGGGCGCGACGCTGGGAGCCATGTGGGGTCAGGACATCGCCAAAGGCTTGAGCGATACCGACAAGATTTTTTCCCAGCGTACCACCAACGACACCCTTGAATACGGCAAGCCCGGTGAACAAGCCACCTGGTCGAACCCCGACAGTGGAAATTCCGGTGCCGTCACGGCGGACGCAACCTTCACCAACGATGATGGCGAAGGCTGCCGCCAGTTTGAAACCACCGTCAACGTCGAAGGCAACGCCCGCACCGCCACCGGCACCGCATGCCGCAACGCGGATGGCGAATGGAAAATCGTCGATGCCTCGGAGACCTCAACGTGATGATCGATCCCTATAGCGCCCTGGGTGTCAAAAGCACCGCCAGTCCCGAAGACATCAAAAAGTCCTACCGTCGATTGGCGCGCGAACACCACCCCGACCACAAACAGGGCGACAAACGCGCCGAAGAACGCTTCAAAGACATTTCCACGGCCTACGATCTGCTGTCCGACCCGATCAAGCGGCGCAAGTTCGACACCGGGGAAATCGACGCCATGGGCAATCGGCGTGCCGGATTTGGTGGCGCTTCGCACGGTTATGACGCCTACAAACGCAATCCGAATGCGGGTGGTCCTGGCGCGGGCCGTGGGCGCAAAAACCCTTTCAATAATTTCTTTAAGGACCGCGCGCAAAAGGAACGCCAATCCATCAAAGCTAAAGGTGCCGATGTCAGCTACACCTTAAAGGTTTCGTTTCTCGACGCCGCCAAAGGGGCGAACAAAGCCGTGCGCATGACGTCGGGTAAAACCCTCAACGTGCGCATTCCCGCAGCCAGTGAAACCGCCCAAGTCCTGCGTCTGAAAGGCCAAGGCATGGCCGGCATGGGCGGTGGCGGAAATGGCGATGCGTTGGTCGAAATCATCATTCAAAGTGACGCCAAATACCGCTCAGAAGGGCTCGACGTGTACAGCGAAGAAGCCGTGACCTTGGGCGAAGCCCTGCTTGGCGGACGGGTCGAAGTTCAGACCATCCACGGCCCGGTGCTGGTGACGGTGCCCGAAGACTCGAACTCCGGTACCAAATTGCGCCTTAAAGCCAAAGGCATCCACCGCCCAGCCTCGCCCAAAGCTCCATCTCTGAGCGGCGATCATTACGTCTCGCTGAAAGTGATGCTGCCCGAAGACGAAGATTCGGAACTCAAGAAATTCGTCAAAAAATGGATCGGCAAGCGGCCTTACAAGGTGCGCAAAGACACCCTCAAGCAGACTGCGGCTGAGTAATCTGCCTGCCCCCCTTCTTCTATTGATCCGCTGCCAATATTTGGAAACGGAGGATCAGGCATATCACCTCAATGTCATAAACGAGGAGAAGAAGGGCTTCATCAGACTTAATCACAGCCTTCGAAGATACGCACCGTCGGCAGCCAGTTTCAACGCTCTCGTGGTGTACTCGACCAAGCACATACCTTGATCTTCGGCGCTGCCAATTCCATCTCCGGTCACAAAGGTGCGTCGTCCCGAATACGCCATCAAAGCTTTGGCGAACAGATCCAGGGCTCTGTCTTGTTCCGCACGATCAGCAAATTTGCTCCGCTCAACACCGACCGGCTCGCCATAACTTTCATTGGCAAAAACGCGGCACCCTATCGCATCGATCCGCCAGATTGTTGACCCATCCGGAAGCTTCTCCGTTTGGTCATCTTCATAATAATTCGCCGAGGCAAACCCGAAGCGCTTTCCATCCATATCCAGAACAAAATGCGCCCCCTGCTCCCTGCTTTGCCCGGCGTAGCGCATGAACACTTTGGGGTCGTCGCAGCAAACCGCTCCTGTATCCCGGTCGTATCTGAAAGGTGTGGCGTCTTTAAGCAATGCCCCCTTTTCCACCTTCAGCCTTAGCCCTTCGGTAAACTCGACCCCAGGTGACGCATCGCCCTCGACAAAGGTCGGCTCTTCCCCATAACGGCTCACATCGGGAATGCCCGGATACGCAGATACGGCCTTGATAATCGTATCCATGACCAGGGCTTGTTCGGCTTCGTCCGCGAATCGGTACATTGGGATGTCTTCATCCATGCCGCCACCAATGTAGGCTTGGCGGGCGTACAGGGCGCAACCAAGCTCCGTGATACGCCAAACAACGGCACCGTCCTCGCGGACCTCTGAGCGTTCGCCTCTCCAATGATAATTAGAAGCAAATCCAATGCGCTTATCACCCAAATAGAGGGCAAAAAAGGTGCCCTGGCCGGGGCTTTTCCCGGCCACTTTGACAAACACGCTAGGATCGTTGCTTTCAAGGGTATGGGTGTCAAAATTGTAGGTAAATGTCATGGTCTTGGATTCCATCAGATCGGATCAGGTCGTCGCTCAATTGCCCTCAAACAAATCTCTCAGCGTGCGCCCGTAGCCGCTGCCTGTTGTCCCGCCGAGGCTGTCTTTGAGCTGCTTGCGCCATGGCGGACCACCGGCGGGCAGGTCGTCGGGGTTGGGGGCCAAGCCTAAGCCGTGGGCCACGTCGGCGATGCGCAGGATTTCAGGATCGCGGATCAACAGCCAGTCGCCCTGATCACTTAAAGCCACAAAGCCCGTCTGGCGTAACGCTTCCAGCGCATGGGCGAGCACATCTTCGCGCTTGAGGTTGCGGGTCGGATGGAGAACGTCTTCGCTCCGGCCTTTGCGCCACAAGCGCTCAATGGCCACCAGCGCCGCGTCCAGCTTGCGCGCAGGGGCCATGTCGTCAAAGCCCTCCGTAACGCGCGCACGCCCCCATTCGGGCATCGAGGCGGCGATTTCCGCACCGATCAGCACCACCGCCCAACTGAGATACATCCAGATTAAGAAAATAGGCACCGTGGCCAGCGCGCCGTAAATGGTTTGGTAGGCAGGAAAGGCCGCGATGTAGAGACCGAATAAGCGACGCAACAAACCGAACAAAAGTCCCGCTGAAATCCCGCCGATCAGTGCATGGGTGGCCTTCACCGGGCGGTACGGCACGATGGCGTAAAACAGCGTAAACGCGAAAATCGCCAACACCCCGGGCAGCAGTTCCACCGCCATCACGCCAACCCCGGGAATTTTGTCCACCCCCACCCATTGCGTCAGCGCATACAGATACGTCGCCAGCGACAAGCTGCCGCCCAGCAATAACGGGCCCAACGTGATCACCGCCCAAAACATCATCAAGCGCGGCACGAACGGGCGCGTTGCCTTGACGTGAAAGATCGAATTGAGCGCCGCTTCGATGGTGCCCAGCAACATGATCGCGGTCAACGCCAGGGCAATGATACCGAACGCCGTTAAGCCCTCGGTCTGGCCGATGAATTGATCGAAATGTGCCTGCGCGCTGTTGACGGATTCGGGCAGAAAATTCTCAAACAACAGCGTCTTGATCTGCTCTTCGATGTTGTCGAACACCGGAAAGGCTTTCAAAATCGCAAACGCAATCGCCCCCAACGGCACCAGCGCCAGCAACGACGTGTAGCTCAATGCGGCGGCGATACGCATGCACTGATCGCGACCGAATCGCTTCAAAACCAAGCGCACGAAAGCACGTAGCTCCGCGATGTAAGATGGATCTTCGTTTAAGCTGACGGAATCAGTCATTTCGGTGTCGCTCATTTGCCTGTAACAACAATCTATTAACGCGCATAGATCATGATACACACAAGCGCGCCGTTTGGGCCAATCGTTGAAGCATCCACATCTTTTCAGATTGGGGGCGTTTCGTGTAGGATGCGCGCATTGAATTCAAAGTGATAAGGATACCAAGAGACATGACCGCTGCCACCGCGCTGATGGCTGGAAAAAAAGGCATCGTGATGGGCGTCGCCAACAATCGCTCCATTGCTTGGGGTATTGTTCAACAATTGCACGCCCACGGTGCCGAGATCGCCTTCACCTACCAAGGCGAAGCGCTGAAAAAGCGCGTCGGACCGTTGGCCGAACAAGTCGGTTCCGACTTCCTCATCGAATGCGACGTCACCGATATGGATAGCGTCGACCGCGTCTTCGAAGACGTGAAAGAGCGTTGGGGCAAAATCGATTTTGTCCCA
>Ga0209344_10003214_pt1 | contig 16458 bp, 12 predicted proteins | sample Cruoilmetagenom6_FD_187293 | JGI IMG/M metagenome (GOLD analysis project Ga0209344, IMG submission 187293) | Oil polluted marine microbial communities from Coal Oil Point, Santa Barbara, California, USA - Santa Barbara Oil Seep Sample 6 (SPAdes)... | ecosystem: Environmental > Aquatic > Marine...
TGGGTGACAGTGCGGGCAAATCCGGCCTGCCGCTGATTGGCGACCTGATCGCGGCGACCGCGCCCAACCCGCCCGAGGGGCAGGCCGGCACGTCAATAATGCTGCACACATCAGGCACCACGGGTAAGCCAAAGGGCGCGCTGCGCAGTCGGTTCGGCATGGAAGAACGGGCGCTTGATCAGGGGTTTCGCCCGGATGACCGGGTTTTATGTGCGCTGCCGATCTGTCTTTCGGCGGGCTGCACCTATACTCTTTTGCCGCTTTATCTGGGGGCCACGGCCTATTTGCAAGCCTCATTTGACGGCGGCGAAATTCTGACCCTGATTGAGCATGAAAAGCTGACCGCGACCATGTTGTTGCCTGCGATGCTGCAACGGCTGATCGAACAACCGGGGTTTGCGGCGGCTGACCTTAGTTCCATGCGCACCCTTCAATCGGGAGGGGGCGAATTATACGCCGACCTGAAATGCGCAGCGCTGGAAAAGTTCGCCGATGCGCTGAATATCTATGCCGCATCAAGCGAGGCGGGGCCCTATGCCAACCTGACGGGCGCGGATCTGCGCCGCAACATGTCGGGCAATTGCGTCGGACGGCCGTTCTTTGGCGTTGAACTGAAGTTGCTGGATGATGACGGCAACGAAGTCCCGCAGGGCGAGGTCGGCGAGATTTGCACCCGCAGCGAGTCCCGTTTTGACGGCTATTACAAAGACGAAGCCCTGACCCAAACCACCCGGCGCGGCGACTATGTGACGGTCGGTGATCTGGGTCGGATCGACGCCGACGGGTTGCTGTGGTTCACCGGGCGCAAGCGCGACATCATCAAAAGCGGTGGCATAAACGTCTATGCGCCGGAAATTGACGAGGCCCTGTGCGAACACCCCCTGATCCGCGAGGCGCACTGCATCGCCCTGCCTGATCCACGCTGGAGCGAGTTAATCTGCGCGGTAATCGTCGCCGAGCCTGACTGTGATTTGCAGGCAGCCGAGGTGATTGGTTTCGCCGCGACACGGCTGGATAAATATAAAAAACCCCGCCGCGTCGTATTTGTCGATGCGGTTCCGCGTAACCTTACCGGCCGGGTTCTTAAGGATGAGCTAAAGGAAATCGTTCTGGCGATGGATGCCGGCGGCGCGGCTACATAAAACTGGTTTGCGCCGAGCAGGGTGGCCACCTTGGGTTGCCGGAAAACAAAACGCAGAGCGACAGGAAAAGACCCGCGAATATGCACCGGAAGTGGCGGATCGAGGTTCCTTCGCGGGGACCATGGTCAAGGGACGCTAAATGCGCGCCATGGTGGCGTCAGCGGATTGTCACTGGTCACTCATGACGTGTTGCTGACGTCAGACAGCTGGGTCCGTCTGCATTTTGATTAAATTACGCGTCGTTTTTCCTGTTCTCCTCTGATTGGCTGTTGCGTGTTGACGAATTGGAACGTTCCATATAGACAGTAGAACAATTGGAACGTTCCAGGTTTGGGGGTGCGGATGAATTGGGGTCTGATCGGGGCAAGCACCATCGCTGCGCAGCATATGATCGGCGCGATACGGGCGCAGAGCGGACATGACGTTACAACCGTGCTGAGTTCCAGTCATGAGCGTGGTGCCGAATATGCCCGTCAAAACCAGATTGGCCAATCGACGAGCGATCTGGACGTGTTGTTAAACGACCGCGATATCGACGTCGTCTATATTTCCACAACCAACGAAAAACATTTTCCGCAGGCGATGGCGGCCATAAAGGCGGGAAAGCATATTGTTTGCGAAAAACCTCTGGCGATGACTGTTGCCGATGCGATTACCATGGTGAATGCCGCTGGGTCCGCGGGCGTGGTTTTTGCCACCAATCACCATCTACGCAATGCCGGAAGTCATCAGAAGATCAAACAGTTGATTGAGGCGGGAAAAATTGGCGATGTTCAGAGCATACGCATTTTCCACGCCGTCTATCTGCCGGACAATCTGCAGGGTTGGCGGATCAATGACGCCGCCGCTGGTGGCGGTGTGATCGCGGATATTGTTGTGCATGACGCGGACACGGTTCGCTTTCATCTGGACGAGGACCCAAGCGAGGTTGTTGCAATCGAGCATTCCGGCGCAATGGGGCAGGGGGTCGAGGATAGCGTGATGTCGGTTTGGACGCTGCCGTCCGGTATTATGGTTCAGGCTCACGACAGTTTTACCCATGCCTTTGCAGGTAACGGGATTGAGGTGCATGGCACCAAAGGCTCGATCATTGCACGAAATGTGATGACCCAGAGCCCCGTCGGAGACATCGAGTTACGCACCCAGGCGGGTGTCGAGAACATTAGCTTTAGCGACCATAATCTTTATGCAAAATCGATGGGGCTATTCGTTAATGCGATTGTGGGCAACGGCCGTCCCTCGGCCGATGGTGTGGACGGGGTCAAGTCGCTGGCGGTGGCAACGGCCGTCAAAAATGCCGCCCTGTCCGGCGTGCGGACGGCTGTCGACTATGGTGGTATCTGAGTGATGTCCAAGGTCGTTTCCCCGCAGGATGCCGTCGCGCAAATTGGCGATGGGGCGGTGGTGACAGTGTCATCCTCCTCGGGCCTCGGTTGTCCGGATCTGGTGCTCAAAGCCATTGGTGAGCGGTTTGAAAGCCAAGGCCATCCGAGCAATCTGACCACGCTTCATCCGATTGCGGCAGGTGACATGTATGGGATCAGGGGCGTCGATCACATCGCCAAAGATGGCCTGCTGGCGCGAATTATTGCTGGCAGCTATCCATCAGGCCCGTCGTCCAAGGACATGCCCGAGATCTGGAAAATGATCGTTGAAGGGCGCGTTGAGGCTTATAACATCCCTTCGGGCATCCTGTTTGACATGCACCGCGATGTTGCCGCGCGTGGCCCCGGGGTGCTGACCAAAGTCGGGTTGGATACTTTCGTTGATCCGCTGCGCGAAGGTTGTGCGATGAACGAACCGGCGGTGGAAAATCCGATCGTGCAGCGCCATGATATGCTGGGGGAAACATGGCTGCATTTTCCAAATATCACTCCGGACGTCGCCATAATCCGCGCAACGACAGCCGATGAGCGCGGCAACCTGACCTATGAACATGAGGGCGCCTATCTGGGCGGGCTGGAACAAGCAATTGCGGTGCGAAACCATGGCGGGCTGATCATCGCGCAGGTCAAGCGGGTGACGAAATCAGGATCGCTTCGAGCCCATGATGTGCGGGTGCCGGGGCATCTGGTTGACTTGATCGTCATCGATCCCGAGCAAAAGCAGACCACCGAAACCGTCTATGATCCGGCGATGTCAGGTGAAATTATCCGCCCGCGCGAAAGTTTCTCGATCCCCAAACTCTCAATAGACAAGATCATCGCGCGCCGTGCCGCGATGGAGCTTTTGGATGGCCAGACAGCCAATCTTGGCTTCGGAATTTCAGCTCTTGTGCCGCGTATTCTGCTTGAAGAGGGGCTGGAAAACTCGGTGACATGGGCAATCGAACAGGGCGCGGTTGGTGGGATGCCGCTGACGGGATTTGCCTTTGGCTGTGCGTCTAACGCGGATGGTTTTGTGCCTTCACCCCAGCAGTTCACTTATTTTCAGGGGGGTGGGTTCGATGTGTCGTTTCTGTCCTTTCTGGAGGTCGATACAGAGGGCAACGTGAATGTCTCAAAGTTGGGAAAAAAACCGTATCTGACGGCGGGTTGCGGTGGGTTCATAGATATTGTTGCGCACGCCAGAAAGATCGTTTTTTCAGGCTTTTTTGAGGCCGGAGCAAAATTTGATATCGGTGATAACGGTCTGTCGATTGCAGCGCCCGGTAAGTTCACCAAAATGGTTGAAGCCGTGGAACATGTTACATTTTCCGGGCGCCGGTCGCGCGAGTTGGATCAGGATATCCTGTATGTGACCGAGCGTTGCGTGATGCGTCTGGATCAGCGGGGGTTGATTGCGGTGGAAATTATGCCCGGCATTGATCCTAACAAAGATATTATCACAGCTTCGCAAGGGCGGGTTCGGGTGGCTGACGACGCCGCGCTGATGCCGCTGGCGCTGTTGTTGGATGGTCCTATGGGGCTGCGATTATGAGCGCGTTGCATCTGGAATTAAACGGACCGGTCGCCCAACTGCGGCTGGATAATCCGAGCAAACTGAATGCGCTTACCGGGTCGATGTTAGCGGCGCTGGATGCCCATTGTGCAACGCTGGAACGCGATGACGACATTCGGATCGTTCTGGTCAGCGGCGAGGGCACGCGGGCCTTTTGTGCTGGCGCTGATATATCCGAATGGGCCGGTCTGTCGCCGTCGCAGTTTGCCCGAAACTGGGTGCGTGAAGGGCACCGGATATTTGACCGTCTTGCACGTTTGTCCAAACCGACAATCGCGGTGCTGAACGGCCATGCTTTTGGCGGTGGGCTGGAGCTGGCAATCGCCTGTGACATTCGGATAATGGCCACGGACGCGACGTTGGCGCTGCCCGAAGCGGGTGTGGGAATTGTGCCCGGCTGGTCGGGAACGCAACGGCTGGCGCGATTGCTGCCCGAGCCGGTGCTCAAGGAAATGGCCTTGTTTGGCCGCAGGCTTTCGGCCTTGCGCGCCTGCGCGCTTGGGTTGGTGGCCGAGGTGTCGGATGATCCGATGGCAGTTGCCAGCTCGATTGCTAAGGGTGTTCTCGAGCAGAGTCCGCGTGCCACGGAGATTGCCAAATACATGATCCATGCGGGCGTCGGCGAAGATCGCGACGCAATGATCGAGACTCTTGGTAGCGGTATGATCGGCGCAAGTGACGACAAGACCGAGGGCGTCGCCGCCTTCAAAGAAAAACGTAAACCCAAATTTACGGGCAACTGACCGATGACCCATCAGGACCTTACACTTATCCCATCTCGTAGCCTGCCTTCGGATGACGTTTTGCGGGGCAGGCATCTGATCGACGGCGTCTGGCATGACAGCATGTCGGGTGAGGTTTTTGAACGCCATTCACCTGCACATGGCACACTGGTGTCAGTAACCGCAAAGGGCGGCTCGGCCGATGCAATTGCAGCCATCAAGGTCGCAAGGGGCGCCTTTGACGACGGGCGTTGGTCGGACCTTAGCGGCAAGGACAGGGCGACGTTTTTGCTAAAGGTAGCCGACCTGATAGATCAAAATCGTGCGCGGATTGCCCGGCTGGAAGTTTTGGAAAGCGGCAAACCCATCTCTCAGGCCGAAGCCGAGATTGAGGGGGCCGCCGATATCTGGCGATACGCCGCCGCTTTGGCCCGCACGCTGCATGGGGACAGTCATAATTCGCTGGGGAGCGATATGCTGGCAATTGTTTTGAAAGAACCCATTGGTGTCGTGTCTGTCATCACACCGTGGAATTTTCCGTTCCTGATTGTCTCGCAAAAATTACCGTTCGCGCTTGCCGCCGGTTGCACCTGCGTTGTCAAGCCGTCCGAAATGACACCTTCAACGACCACCGTCCTTGGCGAACTACTGATATCGGCGGGATTGCCCGCAGGTGTGGTCAATATCGTGCACGGGTTTGGCGATCCGGTCGGCGCGACCATGACATCCCACCCGGATGTGGACATGATCAGTTTCACCGGCTCGACCGTTGTCGGTAAGGCGATCGCGCGGGCGGCGTCGGATACGCTCAAAAAAGTGTCTACCGAACTTGGCGGCAAGAACCCGCAGGTTCTGTTTGCTGACGCTGATATTGAAAGCGCGGTCGATGCCATTGTTTTTGGTATCTATTTCAACGCTGGCGAATGCTGCAATTCCGGCTCGCGGATCATCGTGCACGAAGATATCGTGGCAGATGTCGTTGCCCGTGTTGTGGCCTTGTCCAAAAAGGTACCCTTTGGCGATCCGCTTGACCCGGAAACCAAAGTTGGTGCCATCATATCGACGGCGCATCAGAACAAGATCCACCGGTATGTTGACGATGCTCTCAAGGCTGGTGCGAAAGTGGAACTGGGCGGTGGTGCACTTAAGATTGATGGCCTTTCTGGCGAATTTTATGCCCCGACCGTCGTTTCTGGCGTCACATCGGGTATGATGATTGCTAAGGAAGAAGTGTTTGGGCCGGTGCTGTCGGTTCTGACTTTCAAAACACTTGACGAATCCATTTCAATTGTTAGCGATAACAATTATGGTTTGTCCGCCGGGGTCTGGAGCGAAAATATTCACACTTGCCTTGAGTTTGCGCGTCGCGTGCAAGCAGGGACCGTGTGGACCAATACCTGGATGGACGGATTTCCAGAGCTACCCTTTGGGGGGGTGAAGGAAAGCGGAAAGGGGCGGGAGCTGGGCCGATATGGCCTAGAAGAATTCCTGGAAGTGAAAACGGTTCAGATGAGAATCGGTCGCTCACGTGCTCCTTGGATTGAAGACCGCGCAAACTGAATTGCGCGAATTTTGTGTACGCAGATAGGGAGAAAACTCATGCGTAAATTTATCGTTAATACGACGACGGCGCTGGTTGCGCTTGCGACCTCTGCCAGCATGTCGCTGGCCGGTGATGTTGAGGTGCTGCACTGGTGGACATCGGGCGGTGAAGCGGCTGCGCTGAATGTGCTCAAGAAAGACCTTGAGGGTCAGGGCATCGGCTGGGCCGATATGCCGGTCGCCGGTGGCGGCGGGGAAAGCGCGATGACTGTGCTGCGCGCACGGGTCACGGCTGGCAACGCGCCAACGGCCGTTCAGATGCTGGGTTTTGACATTCAGGACTGGGCCAAAGAAGGCGCGCTTGCCGATCTGAATGCCGTTGCTGCGGCGGAGGGCTGGGACGCGGTTGTGCCCGCAGCCTTGCAGGCATTTGCCAAGTATGACGGCAAGTGGATATCGGCACCGGTGAATGTGCATTCCACTAACTGGGTCTGGGCCAATAAGTCGGTTCTGGACGCAAATGGCGTCGCAGTTCCCACCACCTGGGGTGAGTTTACCGTCGCTCTTGATAAACTGGCAGCCGCCGGGATCACACCGATCGCGCACGGCGGGCAGGCATGGCAGGACGCCACGGTGTTTGATGCCGTAGCAATGAGCGCGGGTGGACCGGGTTTCTACAAGGCAGCGTTCATAGATCTGGACGAAGCCGCACTTGGCTCGGAAACGATGAAGGAAGCGTTTGATCGCATGGCCGTTATTCGCAGCCATGTGGATGACAATTTCTCGGGCCGTGACTGGAACCTTGCAACGGCGATGGTCATCAACGGCGAGGCCGGATTCCAGATGATGGGCGACTGGGCAAAGGGTGAATTCCTGAACGCCGATAAAGTTCCCGGTCAGGACTTCTTGTGCTTCCGGTTCCCCGGAACCAGCGAACAGGTGACATTCAACGCCGATCAGTTTGCCATGTTCGATCAGGGCGGCGCGGTTTCCAGCGAGCAGGCCGCACTAGCCAGCGCGATTCTGTCACCGACGTTTCAGTCGGCCTTTAACGTGGTCAAAGGGTCGGTTCCCGCGCGAACCGACGTGTCTGACGCAGACTTTGATGCCTGCGCTAAGCAGGGCATGAAGGACCTTGCGGCGGCGGCTGCCTCGGGCAACCTGTTTGGCTCGATGGCGCATGGTCACGCGGCACCAGCATCGGTCAAGAACGCGATCTATGACGTTGTGACGGCGCATTTCAACGGTGAGTATGACAGCGCAACGGCTGTTAGCGAACTTGTCGAAGCGGTTTCGATCGCCAAGTAAACCAACACATTGGGGCCGGTCATTCCGGCCCCAATCGTTGCTGTTTCAATTAAAGTCATATCATCGGGGCATGGTTCATGGCACATCAGGCAACCAGCGTAGACTTCAGAACCAAACTTCAGAACTGGGTTCCCAAGCTGGTGCTGTCGCCGACACTGGCGCTGATCCTTGTTTTTGTTTACGGTTTCATCCTGTTCTCGGTCTACCTGTCCTTTACTGACAGCCGGATCCTGCCAAGCTATGGCTGGGTCGGCCTTGAAAATTACGACAAGCTGTTCCGGATCAGAAACTGGGGCATCGCTGTCAATAACCTGGTGGTTTTCGCCGGGCTCTACATCGCTTTTTGCACTGCAATCGGGCTGATGCTGGCGATCTTCCTTGACCAGAAAATTCGCGGTGAGGGCCTTTTGCGCCCGATATTTCTATACCCGATGGCGCTGAGTTTTATCGTCACCGGCACTGCGTGGAAATGGTTTCTTGATCCCGGTATAGGGCTGGAAAACACGATGCATCTGTGGGGTTGGGATAGCTTTACATTCAACTGGATCAAGAACCGGGACTACGCGATATACACGGTTGTTCTGGCGGCAGTCTGGCAATCGAGCGGTTTCGTGATGGCGATGTTTCTTGCGGGCCTGCGCGGCATTGACAATGAGATACTGAAGGCGGCGCAGATGGATGGCGCCTCGAATTTCAGCCTTTACCGGCGGATCATCATACCGCAACTGCGCCCGGCGTTTCTGTCTGCGTTTGTGATCCTCAGCCACCTTGCAATCAAATCCTACGACCTCGTGGTGGCGTTAACTGGCGGCGGGCCCGGAAGTGCGACCGAAGTGCCGGCGACATTCATGTATTCCTACACCTTTACCCGCAACCAGATGGGGATCGGCGCCAGCTCTGCCGTGATCATGCTGATGACAATTGTGGCGATCATGGTGCCCTATCTCTACTCCGAATTGCGGGAGAAGAAATAATGTCGGCAATTTCCACCGATACCGCCGTCAGGACAGCCGGGTTTGCCCGGGCACTGATCTATCTTGTGCTGATCCTATTTGCGCTGTTTTACCTGCTTCCTTTTGGCATCATGGTATTGAACTCGGTCAAGCCGCTGGCCGAAATTACCGGCGGCAACATGATGGCCCTGCCCAATGTCCTGACATTCGAGCCGTGGTTGAAAGCCTGGTCAACTGCGCAGATCGGGGTCGAGCCGACCGGGTTGAAACCCTATTTCTGGAATTCGATAAAGATGGTTGTGCCAGCGGTGGCAATCTCGACTTTGATGGGAGCGTTCAACGGTTATGTGCTGACAAAATGGCGGTTTCGCGGGGATACGATCCTGTTTGGGCTGATCCTGTTTGCCTGTTTTATACCGTTTCAGATCGTGCTGATCCCGATGGCGCGGATTTTAGGGCTGACCGGGCTGGCCGGATCGACACCGGGGTTGGTGTTGGTGCATGTGGTTTATGGGCTTGGTTTCACCACGCTCTATTTCAAGAACTATTATCAGGCTTTCCCAACCGAGCTGGTGCGCGCCGCGCAGATTGATGGCGCGGGTTTCTTCCGCATCTTCTGGCGCATCCTGCTGCCAAGTTCAGGGCCAATCGTCGTGGTTTCTGTGATCTGGCAGTTTACCAATATCTGGAATGACTTCCTTTTTGGCGCTTCGTTCGCTGATTTTGACAGCCAGCCGATGACCGTGGCACTGAACAATTTGGTGCAAAGCTCGACCGGCGTGAAAGAATATAATGTTCACTTTGCGGGCGCCATTCTGGCGGCCCTTCCGACACTCCTCGTCTATATTGTGGCCGGCCGCTATTTCGTTCGCGGCCTGATGGCCGGATCGGTGAAAGGATAATACCGATGAGCTTTCTGAAAATCGACAACGCATCAAAATCCTATGGTTCGGTCGAAGTGCTGCACAATGTGGACATCGAAATTGAAGAAGGGGAATTTCTGGTGCTTGTCGGCCCGTCGGGCTGCGGAAAATCAACGCTGTTGAACATGATTGCCGGGCTAGAGGAAATCACCTCGGGGACGATTTCGATCAAGGGAAAGCCGATGAATGGTGTGCATCCGTCACGGCGAAATATCGCAATGGTGTTTCAGTCCTATGCGCTATACCCGAATATGTCCGTTGGCCAGAATATTACCTTTGGGCTTGAGATGCATGGCGTTCCCAAGCCCGAGCGTCAGGCCGCGATGGATAAAGTATCCGAAATGTTGCAGATTACGCCGCTTCTTGATCGCAAACCGGGGCAACTTTCAGGTGGGCAACGCCAGCGCGTTGCAATGGGGCGTGCCCTGGTTCGCGACCCGGACGTGTTTTTGTTCGACGAACCGCTGTCCAATCTGGACGCAAAGCTGCGGGTCGATATGCGCATCGAGATCAAGAAACTGCACGAAAAGCTCGGCACAACAATTGTTTATGTGACCCATGATCAGATAGAGGCGATGACCCTGTCCACCCGGATTGCGGTGATGAACGACGGATATGTTCAGCAACTGGGAACGCCAAAAGAAATCTATGATAGCCCGGCCAATCTGTTTGTTGCCTCTTTCATGGGGTCGCCCTCGATGAACCTTATTCCGGTGACCGTCGTGTCAGAAGGTGATTTGCTGTTTGCGCAGGCAACAACAGGTCTTGACGAGGTCGTGAAGCTGAAATTCGCTGATCCACCGGCCGCGCTGAAATCTTATGTCGGCAAGACGATCACACTTGGAATTCGCCCCGAGGCGATCACCGATCCCGAAGGCGCAGACCATGACGCAAAGACCGTTGAACGGATCAACAACCACGTTGTCGTCGTCGAACCAGCCGGGTCCGATACATTCGTAATGACTACACTAGGTGGGAAAGACTGCAACGCGCGGATGCGGGCGGATGCCCATGTCAAAGCCGGGCAAGATACTGTTTTTTCTATCAATATGGATAAGGCCATTCCGTTTAATCCAGACAGCGAGGTTCAAATAACCTGATGAACCCGGCCCCGGATATTGCGATCATTGGTTCCGGAATGGGCGGGGCGACGGTCGCGGCGGCGCTGGCCCCCAGTGGCAAGTCGATTGTCATTCTTGAGCGGGGCGAACGTCTGACAGACACGCCGGATGTGCGTGATGAGATTGCAATTTTTCGCGACGGTGTTTTTCGTCCTGAAGAGGAATGGCAAAACAGCGACGGCGAAGTGTTCAACCCGGGCAATTATTACTATGTCGGGGGCAATACAAAATTTTACGGGGCGGTTCTGCTGCGCTATCGCGCGCGGGATTTTCAGGCTCTGCGCCACGCCGGCGGGATGTCGCCGCAATGGCCCGTGACCTATGAGGAATTTGAGCCGTGGTATCAGGCCGCCGAACAGATGTTTGCGGTCCGCGGCGACGCCCGACAAGACCCGACAGAGCCGTTACATTCCGCGCCCTATCCGTTTGCCCCGGTGCCCGATGAACCGGCAATCGCGTTGCTGCGGGAACGTCTGTCGCGCGCCGGGATGACGCCATCCGCGCTGCCGCTTGGGATTGATATTGAGGCGTGGATGGCGCGTGCAAAAACGCCATGGGATTCATTTCCTGATACCACGGGCGCCAAAATGGACGCCGAAACGGTGTCGGTTGCACAAGCACTGGAACATCCGAATGTGACGCTTGAAACTGGCGCCGAGGTCTTGCGTCTGCATGCAAATAGCGCTGGTCAGATTGCGGAGATTGATGTCAAGAAGTCAGGAAAATCACTCAAGTTACACCCGAAGATTGTCATTCTCGCCGCTGGCGCGGTGAATTCGGCGGCGTTGTTACTACGCTCGGGAGATGAGGCCAATCCTGACGGTCTGGCCAATCGCTCTGATATGGTAGGGCGCAATTTCATGAACCATAATTGCAGTGCGGTAATGGCGCTTAATCCGTTCAGAATGAACGATGCGATTTACCAAAAAACATTGCAGTTCAATGACTTTTATCTTGGTGGTGGTCCGCAGGATATGCCGCTTGGAAATGCCCAACTGCTGGGTAAAATCTCGGGCAATATACTTGCGGCGCAAACCAGTTTGCCGGGTGCCGTCGCCCGGTGGATCGCTCGCCGCTCGGTCGATTGGTATGTGATGAGCGAGGACCTGCCAAACCCCGAAAGCCGGGTCACAGTTGTCAATGACAAGATCACGCTGGATTGGAAAAGATCAAACTGGGACACCCATCTGGCGCTTGTAAAAAGGGTGAAATCTGTGCTGCGAAGGGCCGGCTATCCGATCACCCTGTCACGGGCCTTTGACCGGCGGACACCGTCGCACCAATGCGGCACAGCCCGGTTTGGCACGGATCCGGGCAGCAGCGTTCTGGATGTTTATTGCCGCTCGCATGACCACAAGAACCTGTTTGTCGTGGATGCGAGTTTTCTGCCCACATCTGCCGCTGTTAACCCGGCCCTAACGATCGCGGCACAGGCTTTGCGTGTTGGCGCACATATCATCGCAAAGGATTTGGCCGCATGACGAAGCTGGCATTGATCACCGGTGGCCAAACAGGAATAGGTTTGGGGATTGCAAAGGCGCTTGTCGGACAGGGATGGCAGGTGGCGATCGCGTCCTTACCTACCTGCGATGCCAAGGATGTGCGGCAGGCGCTTGGCGCGCTTGGTGACGCTGCGCGTTATTATCAGCACGACTTACGTGCCAACCCCGCGATTGAGACGCTCTTGGACCGGGTCGAGGCCGAACAGGGCCTTGTAACAAGTTTGATCAGCAATGCGGGTGTTCCCGCACGGGTGCGCGGTGATATGCTTGATATATTGCCCGAGAATTTTGATTTCGCGATGGATATCAACCTTAGGGGCGGCTTTTTTCTGGCGCAGGCCGTGGCCCGGCGTTTTGTGACGCGGGGCGGGGCGGGGGATGAATATCGGTCGCTGGTTTTTATAACGTCGGCCAGCGCCGGGATGGTCTCGGTCGAACGGGCGGAATACTGCATCTCAAAGGCCGCTGCCGGGATGATGGCGCAGCTTTACGCCGCCCGGCTGGCGCGCGAGGGCATCGGCGTTTTTGAGGTGCGTCCGGGCATCATCAAAACCGGCATGACCGCTGGCGTCCAAGATCAATATACCGCCCGGATCAATGACGGGCTGGTTCCCGCGCGTCGCTGGGGCTTGCCCGACGATGTGGGCCAGGCGGTGGTTCCGCTGGTGACCGGTCAGATGGAGTTTGCAAATGGCGCAGTCATACCGGTGGACGGCGGGCTGTCGATCCATCGGCTTTGAGGGAAATTTGTAATGGTCCAAGGGTATGATTTTGTCGTCGTTGGCGGTGGCTCGGCGGGGTGCGTTCTGGCTGCGCGTTTGAGCGAAAACCCCGACGCTCGTGTCCTTCTTCTGGAAGCCGGAGGTCGCGACTGGCATCCGTTTTACAAGATGCCTGCGGGCTTTGCCAAAATGACCCACGGGCTGGGGGCGTGGGGCTATCAGACTGTGCCGCAAAAGCACATGAACGACATGGTAATCCGCTATACGCAGGCCCGCGTTATCGGCGGTGGCTCGACGATGAATGCGCAGATTTATACCCGCGGCAACCGGCTGGATTATGACGAATGGCGCCAGATGGGATGCGAGGGCTGGGGCTACGACGATGTGCTGCCCTATTTTCGCAAATCCGAGGACAACGACAGTTTTGAGAATGAATACCACGCAAAGGGGGGATTGCTTGGGGTAAGCCAACCTCGCGCGCCGCTGCCAATTTGTGACGCCTATTTTATGGCCGCCGCTCAGACGGGAATTCCGCGTAACCCTGACATGACAGGCGCCAAGCAGGACGGCGTTGGGTTTTATCAGTTGACGCAACGCAATGGGTTTCGTTCTTCGGCTTCGGTGGCGTTTTTGAACCCGGCCAGAAAACGACCCAATCTGACCGTGCGGACCCATGCGCAGGTACAAAGGCTTGTCGTTGAAAACAACCGCGTTGTGGGCGTCGAACTGGCCGGGAAGGGTGGCGGCGAAATTGTGCGGGCCAATAGCGAGGTGATCCTGTCTTCGGGTTCGATTGGTACACCGCGTTTGCTGATGTTGTCGGGAATCGGCCCGGCGGACCACTTGCGCGCCGTTGGCGTTCAGGTGGTTTTGGATCAGCCTGAAGTCGGCTCTAACCTGCAGGACCATCTGGACCTATTCACGATTTGCGAATGCACCGGGGATCATACCTATGACAAATACGCCAAGCTGCACTGGTCTGTCGTCGCAGGCGTGCAATACGCGCTGGCACGATCCGGGCCGGTCGCCTCTAGCCTGTTTGAAACCGGTGGGTTTTGGTATGCACAAGAGGGCGCGCGTTCGCCCGATATCCAGTTTCATTTGGGGCTGGGGTCCGGCATAGAAGCCGGGGTCGACAAGATGAAGAATGCCGGTGTGACGCTGAATTCAGCCTATCTGCGGCCCGGATCGCGTGGCACCGTGCGCCTTGCCAGCAACGACCCCGCCGCAGCGCCGCTGATTGACCCGAACTACTGGCAGGACCCGCATGATCGCGCGATGTCGATCCGGGGCCTGAAAATGGTTCAGGAAATCATGGCTCAGGACGCACTGAAACCCTTCGTTAAACGCGAGGTTCTGCCTGGCCCCGATGTGCAAAGCGACGAAGACTATTTCAACTTTGCCTGTGCCCATGCCAAGACCGATCACCACCCGGCTGGAACCTGTCGCATGGGGGGCGATGATGGTTCGGTTGTTGATCCTCAGCTTAGACTTCGCGGCATTGACGGGCTGCGCGTCGCGGATGCGTCAATCATGCCGCGCCTGATTTCGTCAAACACCAATGCGCCCACCATCATGATCGCCGAAAAAGCCGCCGATATGGTGGCTGCGGCGCACAGCGCTTAAGGAGGCCGCAATGTTGTTGCCAACCAGTGGCGGAAACCTTGAAGAATACATGCTCACCGGCATCCCTTTGGTGCCGCGTGCGCCTGATGTGCCACTGACACGCACCGCTTTTGCTGCGGCTCATGTGGTGTCAGATCCATTGGCCGAACGCGACCCCTGGGTGGGACGCCCGGCAGTGGATTGGAATGCCACATTGCAGTTTCGCCATTGCCTGTGGGATCAGGGGTTGGGATTGGCCGAAGCAATGGACACCGCACAACGCGGGATGGGCGTTGACTGGTTAACAGCCAAAGAGCTGATCGAACGCACCATGGCCGAGGCAAAGACCCACCCGCTAAAACCGCGTGTCGCCTGCGGTGCAGGTACCGATCAGGTCGCGCCAGAGGCGCTGGACAGCGAATCGGCCATCATTGCAGCCTATAGCGAACAGATGGAAGTTATCGAGGCCGCGGGCGGTCAGGTCATCATTATGGCAAGCCGTGCGATGACGGCCCTTGGCGGCGGGCCGGATGTGTATGCTCGTGTCTATGGCGCGCTGATTGAGCAGGCCGCTTACCCGGTAATTCTGCACTGGCTGGGGGATATGTTCGATCCGGCGCTGAAAGGCTATTGGGGTGGCGCAACGTTAGACGCGGCCACCGATGCCGTTCTGGCGATCATCAACGCCCGCCCGGATAAGATTGATGGGATCAAAATTTCGCTGCTGGAGCAAAAGCGCGAAGAAGATTTTCGCGCCAGATTGCCAAAAAACGTGCGACTTTATACCGGGGATGATTTCAATTACTCGGATTTAATCGAGGGCGATGGTGTGCATTACTCGCATGCTTTATTGGGAATATTTGCTGCCATTGCACCCGCCGCAAGCCAGGGGCTAGCGGCCTTGGCCGTAGGGAACCTTGAAAAGTACCATGAACTGCTTGCTCCGACCGTGCCGCTGTCGCGCGAAATCTTCAAAGCTCCCACGCAGTTTTATAAGGCCGGGATCGCATTTCTGTCGTGGCTGAATGGCACTCAGGACCATTTCATCATGCCCGGCGGTTTCCAATCGTCGCGCGAGATTACTCATTACGCGGCGGTGTTTCGGCTGGCCGATCAGGCCCGTTTGCTGATCCGGCCTGATCTGGCAGAGGCACGGATAAAAACGCTTCTGCAACTGCATGGAATTGGCTAGGACAGGGGATATGCGCAATCGCCCGACGATCATTGATGTGGCCCGCAAGGCCGGAGTTTCAAAATCCACGGTGTCGTTGGTTCTGCAAAACAGCCCGGCGGTTAAAAAGGAAACCCGGGCGCAGGTTCTGGCGGCAATTGAAGCAACCAACTATGTCTACAATCGTGCGGCAGCAAACCTGCGTGGCAGTGGGGCCGGGCTGATTGGTCTGGTGATCAATGATCTGAGGAACCCGTATTATACCGAATTAGCCGCCACAACGCAGATGGCGTTTTCTGCGCGCGGCTACGCCACTGTCATAGCCAACTCAAACGAAGATCCCGAAATTCAGGATCAGGTCGTTGCCTCGATGCTTGAACACGGGGTCGATGCGCTGATGATCGCGCCCTGTTACAGCGACACCAGTGAAACATTCGACAATATTCAGCGCGCCGGCATCCCGACCTTGCAAGTGTTGCGCAAGAATGATCCCAGAACTGATATTTTCCCATTCTATTCAATGGATTATTTGGATGGAAGCCTGCTGGCAACTGAACATCTGATAAGTCAGGGTGCCCAAAATATTGCCTTTGTAGGTGGTGTTGAAACGCGCGAGATCACGCAAGAACGCAAAACCGGCTACCTGAACAAGATGCACGCGACCCGGCGCACCATCAGGGTTTTTCATGGTGGTGCGGATCGGGCGTTCGGGTATCAGACGGCCCTGGATATTGCGCGCAACCACCCTGATCTTGATGGGGCTGTTACATTCAATGACCTGATCGCTCTGGGCATGATGGCGGGCTT
>Ga0209344_10003215_pt1 | contig 16447 bp, 17 predicted proteins | sample Cruoilmetagenom6_FD_187293 | JGI IMG/M metagenome (GOLD analysis project Ga0209344, IMG submission 187293) | Oil polluted marine microbial communities from Coal Oil Point, Santa Barbara, California, USA - Santa Barbara Oil Seep Sample 6 (SPAdes)... | ecosystem: Environmental > Aquatic > Marine...
GTTAACAATAACAATCAATGACCAAAAATATCAAATAAATGTTGATCCGGATATGCCCTTACTATGGGCTATTAGAGATAGTGTGGGTTTAACAGGCACAAAATATGGTTGCGGAAAAGGACTATGTGGGTCTTGTACTGTTTTACTAGATGGTCAGCCTATTCGATCATGTCAAACACCCGTTGCTTCTGTTTATGACAAAAGTATTTTGACTATCGAAGGTGTGCATAAAGAAAATAAGGTATTGCAAGAAGTTTGGGAAGAATTAAATGTGCCTCAATGCGGTTATTGTCAATCCGGTCAAATATTGGCAGCAGCAGCATTGTTAAAAGAAAAAAGTATACCTACTGATGAAGATATTGATGTCGCTATGAATGGAAATATTTGCCGTTGTGGTACTTATGTACGTATCCGTAAAGCAATTCATAAAACTGCTGAATTAACCAACCCTAAAACTGAATAAAATGAGCGATATTCAAATTATAACAAGAAGAAGTTTTATTCGGGGGCTTGGATTAGCATCAGGTGGAATAATTATTGGGTGTAATTTTCCTGAATCAGGAGAAATGGTATCTAAATTAAAACCATTTAATGGGAAAACATTTGATCCTAATTTATTTATACAATTAAAGAAGAATGGTGAGTTAATATTATTGGCGTCTCGATCTGAAATGGGTAATGGAGTTCGTACCTCATTAACGTCGGTAATTGCTGACGAGATGGACGCCGATTGGAATAGAGTTACTGTTAAGCAAGCAACAGGAGATGCTAAATTTTTAGATCAAAATACTGACGGATCACGAAGTATACGCTATCTTTTTGAGCCTATGCGAAAAATGGGTGCAACCGCAAGAGCAATGTTAGTCGCTGCTGCCGCTTCAAAATGGGGTATAGAATCTTTAAGCTTGAAAACGGATAATCATTATGTTGTAAATCCATCGAATGGAGATAAATTATTTTATGGAGATTTAATTGAGGAAGCCGCTGGTATTGCTATTCCTGAAAATGCTCCTTTAAAAGATTATAAAGATTTTAAATATATAGGTAAAGGTCTTAAAAGTATTGATGGTGCTGATTTCACTTCTGGAAAAGCGATATATGGAATGGATATTAAACTGGAAAATATGAAATATGCAGCTATTGCCAGATGTCCTGTTACTTTTGGTACAGTAAAGAGTTACAATAAGGATGAAGCTATAAAGATTACTGGAGTTAGCGATGTGATAGAAATGCCTAGAATAGCAAAACCTTTTGGTTCCTTAGGTGGGATTGCTGTTATTGCCAATAATACTTGGACAGCATTAAAAGCTAAAGAAGCTTTACTTGTTGAATGGGATAATGGTGCTAATGAAGTATATACAAGCAAATCGTATACCAAAGAACTTGTAAAGAGTGCAAAAAATAAAGGCAAAGAAATTCGTAATGACGGCAATATAAATAGTGCTTTTAAAAATGCAGATCAAATTGTTGAAAGTACCTATGAATTACCACACTTAGTACATGCTCCAATGGAAACACCCAATGCTACGGCGTGGGTGCATGATGGTATTTGTGAAGTATGGGCACCTGTTCAAGATCCGCAAACAACAAGAAAAGAAGTTTCCGATCTATTGGAGATCGATTTAGAAAATGTAACTATCAATGTAACATTATTGGGAGGTGCTTTTGGTAGAAAATCAAAACCGGATTTTGTTTTAGAAGCAGTTTCGTTATCTAAGACTATTGATGCTCCCGTTCAGGTAATTTGGTCTCGTGAAGATGATATACATCATAGCTACTATCACGCTGCCAGCGCCCAATATATGAAAGCCGCCTTAGATAATGAAGGGAAAGTGACCGGTTGGTTACATAGAGTAGCCTATCCATCAATTACATCTACTTTTGCACCAGATACGGGTTTTGGTGCAGGTTTTGAGTTTGGACAAGGTTTAACGAATATTCCATATCAAATTGACAATGTTCGTTGTGAAAATGGAAAAGCAATGGCCCATGTCCGTATAGGATGGTTACGTTCGGTTTATAATATTATTCAAGGATTCTCAATTAATGTTTTTGTAGATGAATTGGCCGCTAAAGCGGGAAAAGATGCTTTACAATTTCGATTGGATTTGATAGGGGCAGATCGTGTAGAAGAATCGGAATCGGGTTATCATTTTAATTCTGCAAAATTGAAGCATGTATTAAAAACAGCCGCCAAAAATGCGGGATATGGTAAGAAATTGCCAAAAGGACATGGTATTGGCTTAGCAGTACATTATAGTTTTTTGTCATATGTAGCATCTGCCATAGAAGTATCTGTGAAGGACGGAAAACTAAAAGTACATAATATTCATTCTGTAATTGATTGTGGTACACCTGTAAATCTAGATACTATAGAGTCGCAAATACAAGGTGCTGCAATGTTTGGTTTGTCATTGGCTTGTTATGGAAAAATAACGGCTAAAGATGGTGCTATTGAGCAAAGTAATTTTCATGACTACCAGATGTTAAGAATTGCTGATGCACCGAACGTCTCAGTAGAAATTGTCAAAAGTTCAGATAGGCCAACAGGAGTAGGAGAACCGGGCGTTCCGGTTATTGCGCCTGCCCTGATCAATGCTATTTATAATGCAACAGGTAAGCGTTATTATAAATTGCCATTAATGGATGAAGGTTTAGCTTAGGAATAATAAATTTAGTTGTAATATTGTTTTGAAATAATGTGTTTAAGAACATACTATTTATGTTACAATAGGTGATTTATTTATATGGCTGTTACTCCCCAAACCTTGGTATATTTCTCACAGTGTACGACAAGAGATTTAAACTCAGATATGGAAATATTGTTCGGTATTAAATAACGTTGTTCTCCTTTAAATGATTTTAATTCTCCCAATAAAAGTCCATGTTTTTCAATGGTCTCAGATTTACCTATCGAAGAAACGCTTTTCTTAGTTAGAAACAGCTTTAAATCAGGGCCTTTCGAAGTTTTAAAATTCGAATGTAAAACTAGATAAGTCTTAGAACCTTCAGTTTCAACAGACCAATTACCAGAAACAGTATAATTTTTTTTCACCCAAGTATTTCCTTTTTGCGCAAAGGAACTAGTTGTAAAAATTAGGGCCAACGTTAAGACAAAGATCATTTTTTTCATAAGATAATATTATTTTGTTGTGGCTTTTTGGTCGAGAGAAGTAAAATTACTTTCAAAATTATTTATAATTAACTTTCTATTAACAAAAAAGAGCCTCATTAAAAAATGAAGCTCCTTGAATTATTTTGTTTTAAAATTTAGTCTCTTTCAGTAAAACGATATGATAGACCAAAAATAATTTGATTAGGTCTATTGTCCACTTGTATATCAGTATTTAGAAAATCACCATCTACGTCATTTGAAAAACCTTTCTCCCAGCGAATATCCAATCCTAATTTACCAAATTCTAATCCTGCTCCAAGTTGAAGTCCGGCAGAAAAATCATTCTTTTTAATATTGCTAAAATCATTTTGACTAAAATCTGCTTTTGTAATATACTGAAATGATGGCCCACCAAATATGTGCAAGGGTCCTGCAACTTTCACTCCAATTAAAATGGGAATATCAATTTTACTGGTTTTAAAATCAGTATTCACATTCTCACCTGAATTGCTATAAGAATTGTTAAGCTGGGTGTACACTAATTCTGGTCTAACATATAAGCCCAAGACATTTACTTTTGTCCAAATACCAACATGGAAACCAGCCTTACCATCGGCACCTGCTATTAGATTTTCGGCATTATTACCAACTTCAGAAATTATTTCTGATAAGTCACCTCCAAAGTTGTAGTTTAATCCACCTTTAACTCCAAAATCAATTTTTTGAGCATATGATATGGTTGTAAATAAAACAAGAGCCAAGATAGCTCCAAAAACTTTTTTACTCACGATTTTTAGGTTTGAATGGTCGATCTCGTGATTTTTTTTCGAAAAGTTCATGATAAATATTTTTTGTTAAGTATCATTAAACGCAAAAGTAGTGCCAATAGTCTTAACTAAATGTTAATTATTTTCTTCGAATCACTTTTTCTACTGCCTTTACTATAGCATCGGCGTTTAAACCATACTTTTCCATTAACTGTGCAGGTGAACCTGATTCACCAAAAGTATCATTTGTTGCAATAAATTCTTGAGGAACGGGGCTATTTTCAGTTAATACACGTGAAACACTTTCACCAAGACCACCATAATAATTATGTTCCTCAGCTGTAACAATGCAACCGGTTTTAGCAACTGATACAAGAATGGCCTCTTTGTCTAAAGGTTTTATAGTATGTATGTTAATTACTTCTGCAGCGATTCCTTTTTCTTCCAATTTTTCTGATGCTTGTAAAGCTTCCCATACTAAATGACCAGTAGCAACAATAGTTACATCTTTACCTTCAGTTAAATTAATTGCTTTTCCGATTTGAAAGGCCTGATCTTCAGGCATAAATACAGGTACTTTTGGTCTTCCAAATCGCAAGTATACCGGACCCTTATGGTCTGCAATAGCAATAGTAGCTGCTTTAGTTTGGTTGTAATCACAGGTATTTATTACCGTCATACCGGGTAACATTTTCATTAAGCCAATATCTTCTAAAATTTGATGAGTAGCACCATCTTCTCCAAGCGTTAAACCCGCATGTGAAGCACATATTTTTACATTTTTACCGGAATAGGCAATGGATTGACGAATTTGATCATACACTCTTCCTGTAGAAAAGTTTGCAAAAGTTCCCGTAAAGGGAATTTTGTCTCCAATAGTTAATCCGGCAGCAATACCCATCATATTTGCTTCTGCAATTCCAACTTGAAAAAAACGCTCAGGATTCTCTTTAATAAAATCATCCATTTTTAAGGAGCCTATCAAATCCGCACAAAGTGCTACAATCTTAGGATTCTTTCTACCTAATTCTGTTAAACCATCTCCAAAACCAGAGCGAGTATCTTTCTTTTCTGTAAAAGTGTATTTTTTCATTTCTTTTAATATCGATCAAGCAAAAATAAAAATTGTGTTCATTTTAAAATTATAAATCCATCATTTCTTTATAGAACTTATGAACAGGAAATCCCATTACATTAAAATAACTTCCTTTTATTCTTTTAACAGCTATATAACCCAGCCATTCTTGTATACCATAAGCACCGGCTTTATCAAAAGGTTTAAAGTTGTTAAGGTAAAAATCAATCTCATCATTTGTCAATTGTTTAAAATAAACATCTGTAGTATCGTTTATAATTATTTGCTTATTTATAGTTTTAATACAGATTGAAGAAATTACTTCATGTGCTTGCCCTGAAAGCTCATTAAGCATTTTTTTTGCATCATTTTTATCTTTTGGTTTACCCATTACTTTACCGTTAAACCGAACGATGGTATCTGCTGTGATCAGGATATCATTCTCTTTAAGTTCATCTTCGAAAGCACTAGCTTTTAATTGAGCTAAATAACTTGTAATTTCTTTTCCATGTAAGTATTTAGGATAAATTTCTTCAATGTCTTTCGTCTTAATGATAAATTCTAAACCTAAATCTTTTAAAAATTGTTGGCGTCTTGGAGATCCGGAAGCCAATATTATAGTATGATCTTTAAATTTTTTATTCAGCATAATAAATTGAAATTGAAATAATTACTATTGATAGCATACCTAACAGCATGATTAATTTAAGTAAACGACTTAAGTACCTGTAATGTTCTTTAGTTTCAGAATACAGTAATTTATGCATAAAATGTAGAAAAGGTAATTGTACAATCACCAGCATGTATACCAAGACGACAGGCACGTTAGAAAAATTTGCATAACTGTAGTAAGTTATAATAGTTAAAGGAATAAATGCTATTGCAAAGATTGTAAATTTAGCTTTCTTTCTTCCAATCAATATTGGTAAAGTTTGCATATTTAAGTTTAAATCGCCTTCAACATCTTCAACGTCTTTAACTAGCTCTCTTAAAAAATTAAGCATAAATGCAAAAACAGCGTAGTCTATTAGTCCTCTAAAGGCCAAATATTGATTTACGACATTTTTCTCGGTTATAGCAGGAATAACATCAAAAAAACCAACGATTAAAATACTTAGAGATATCAATAGTGAAACCACCATATTACCAATTAAAGGCTTCTTTTTAAGCGAAGCAGAATATACATTTAGCAGTAGGGCAGTTGCTATAAAGATAGCAACGAAAGAAGTTCTATTGACATGATATGATATATACAAACCTAAAAGTATACCAAGAAAGTTCAGGATATAATAAAAATTATACGCTTGCTTTTTACTAATAGCTTTAGTAACCAACATTTTTTGAGATTTATTGATTAAATCGGCTTCGACATCGTAAATATCATTTATAATATTTCCGGCGGCTGCGATACTAATAGTTGCTAAAACCAGTAGTAAAAAATGAAATAAATCGAGTGTGGTATCAATAATAAAAACAGGAAAATAAACATATTTAAATAATAATTGTATGGATGCAATCATTAACAAATTTTTCCATCTAATAAGCTGAAAAAAAGAAACTAAAGTCATTTAAAATTCTTTTTTATTCTATCTAAATCACGTTTGCTATCTCTATCTTTCAAGGTATTTCTTTTATCGTGTAACTTTTTACCTTTACACAAAGCTATATCCAATTTTGCCCAACCTTTATCTGTTAAAAATAGTTTTAAAGGAATTATTGTAAGACCAACATTTTGAACTTCTTTTTGTAATTTTTTAAGTTCTCGTTTATTCAATAATAATCGACGCTCGCTTTTGGGTTTATGATTATAAATATTACCATTGACATATTCTTCAATGAACATATTTATTACGAACAATTCGCCGTTTTCATTAAACTCACAAAAACTCTCTGTAATTCGTGCTTTGCTTGCCCGGATGGACTTTATTTCAGTTCCTGTTAACTGAATACCAGCGGTATAAGTATCGAGAATTTCATATTCAAAACGAGCTTTTTTATTCTTTATGTTAACCTTGGGTTGCATTGGTGCAAAACTAGCTAAATTTTAGCTTTTTGTTGAGTATAGCCAGAATGTTTTGATAAATTATTTTTACACCCCTAGAGTCCCCTCAAGGGGACAATTATTCTCATTAAGGTTTTAGAAAAAATAAAAGAATGTTCTAACTATTTTTTATCATTTTTTTAAAGTGTTGATTTTTATAATTACCACTGTCCCCTTGAGGGGACTTTAGGGGTGTTTCTAGAATAAGTAGATCACTTCATTTTAATAAGTACGTGAGAAATTTTTTCGCCTTCAACAGTAACAATATATAGATTAGCATTATTATCATCTTTAATTTCTGGATAAGCGTCCTTACCAATTAGTTTATTAGCAAAAGCCGCAGTAGTATTACTATGACCTACAATTAATACATTTTTCCCATTAGTTTCTTTGCGGAATGCCTCCATATCAATTTTAAAAGGATGATATGTTTTGATGGTTAAACTATTATCATCTGCAGTAGGTTTGCCGGTTTGAAGTGTTCTGTTATAATTAGTAGAATAAACTGCTTCGATTCCAAATTTACTTAGAACCTGACTCCATTTTATTGCTCTTTCTTGTCCTTTGATCGTTAAATCAGGATTTTTATTTGTAGTATCACTTCTATCTTTTTCTGCATGGCGAATTAAATAATAAGTTGACTTATCATTTTCTTGACAGAAAGCTGAAAATGACAATAAAGCAACAATGTATAGTAAATAATATTTCTTCATGTTAATTGAATTTATTCAAAAGTACATAAATAGACGAAATATGGAAACAATGATTTGTTAAAAGTTTCATACATTTAGAATCAAAACCATATTTAAAATCAATGAAATATTTTTATTTTTTGCTGTTTTTAACAGTTTTTATTTCTTGCAAATCGAAAAAGAATATGATTGACACAACAAAACCTACCTATAGCGATTATAGAAAAGCACAGTTAACATTCGAAACTGTGAAAGGGAAGATAAAAATATATAGATAGAGGGGAAGGTGAAGTGATCGTTTTATTACATGGAGTACCCACTTCCGGATGGTTATATAGAAAAATGACCGATAGTTTGGTAAATCGTGGCTATAGAGTTATTGCTCCTGACATGTTAGGTTTTGGCTCAAGTGATTCCCCGAAAGGGTATAATTTATACAAGCCTGGAGAGCATGGTAAACGTTTGTTAGCACTGATGAACCATTTAAAAGTTGATAACTGGAATCATGTATTTCATGACGCGGGTGGTTTATGGACATGGGAATTGCTAAAGATTGCTCCAAATAGAATTAAGAAATTAGTTGTTTTGAATTCAATTATATATGAAAACGGATTTAAGCCTCCTATGCGTTTTGAAAAAGGAGCAATGACCAAACTTTCAATGAGTTTTTATAGCAACAAATTGACCAATAAAACAATTATGAAAAAGTTGTTTAAAAATGCACTGATGAAGAATGATTTAACCGCGAATGAAATTGAAGGTTATAGAAAACCTTTGCTAGAAGGTAAAACGAATTCACTTTATACCTTTTTTTCAAGCACTTGTAATTCTTTACCGGATTATAGTGAAGTTATTAAAAATACTAAGATTCCTGCTATAGTGATTTGGGGTAAGCACGATAAAATGCTACAATGGAAGCCAATGGCTGATCAAGTAACCTCTGATTTAAATGTAGAACCAAATAATATTCACATTTTAGATTCTAAGCACTATATTCAAGAAGAAAGCACCGATGAAATTATAAATTTTATCATTGATTTTGTGAAGTAATCTATTCAAATTTGACGATCACATCCATTTTCACCCCATTTCGGATTATTTTTAATGTTGAGCTTCCAAGGGAAGTATCGACATTTTTCATAACCTCAACGCAATGTGGTTGATCCATAATTTCGGTACTACCAACATGAGTTAAAATATCACCTACTAGCATTCCAGCAACTTCTGCGGGATGATCTTTAGAAACCTTATGGATTACAACCCCTTTCGTTAACCCGTTAAAAGCCTTTTCTTTAGCGCTTAGTGTATTGAAGTGCAAACCAAATTTCCATTTTTTAGGTTCTTTTACTTCAGCTTCTTGAGCAGATGTATAGCTTATGAATAATAAGCTAATAATTAAGGTTGAGAATATTTTTTTCATAAAACATAATTTAATTTAAATATAAGGTGAATTTTTGCAATTGACCGTTTCTAACAACACTCATTTTAACTTGACCATATTCATATTTGTACTTAGAAAGTACTGTGTTAAAGGTATCGACGTTTAATATATTATTTTTACCAATAATAACAATAATATCTCCTATTAAAATCCCTGCTGCGTTAGATGGTAAACCAGAATAAACCGATTCAACTACTACGCCATGACTTAAATCTGTTAGACCTTTATGTGAAGCATTAAGATCGATGACACTGAGTCCAAACCGTTGTTTTGCCGTACTATCATTACTTGTATTTGGTTTGCTTTTGGTATTTGCTGACACTCCACAACCAATTAAAATTGAAGTTGTGAAAAATAAAATCAGGACTTTCTTCATGATAAAGTATTTCGAAAGTAAATATAGCAATTAAGCAAAGAACAAAAAAAACCGCTCATTGAGCGGTTTAATAATAAGATATTATTTTTAATGTACTTCAATTAATCTTGGAGGTTTAGCTTTCACTTCCTCTCTTTTGGGCACTTTAATAATTAATTCACCATTTTTATATTTTGCAGCAATTTTATCACCATCTACCATATCTTTAGGTACGTTAAAACTTCTGGTAAAAGATTGATAGTTATACTCTCTAAGTGAATAATTATCTTTGTCTTCCGATTTTTCAACTTTCTTTTCTGAAGAAATCGTCAAAACATCATTTTCTAGATTAATATTAAAATCCTTTTTTTCCATTCCGGGCGCGGCTAGAGCAACAATAAATTCATCATTATTTTCTTTAATATTTACTGCTGGTACTGATCTATTTATATCAGAAAAGTTTGTTCCCGGCCAATCATTAAAGATATTATCCATTATTGACGGAAATGTTCTAAATGGTTTGTGTTTTACTAACATAACTTTATTTTTAAAATTATACTTTTACTAACTTATAGCAAATAAAATACCAATCGCTATTTAATGCCAATTTTACAGATTTTGACATTTTTAAATGCCATTTTGTCCTTTGATTGTCAGATGTTTATATGAAAAAAGCTCTATGATATCATAGAGCTATAATTCGAATTTATTTGTAATCAATTTATTTATTTCGAAATACTATTTTATCATCAAAAGCATCTAATAGAATTGTACTATTATCAGTTATTTTTCCTGAAAGAATTTCTCTAGATAATTCATTCAATACTTTACGTTGAATTACACGTTTTATAGGTCTTGCTCCAAATTGTGGATCAAATCCTTGTTTAGCTAAACTTTCTAATGCGTCATCTGTCCAAGTCATTGTAATTCCCTTTTCAGAAAGCATATTTACCAGCATATGCAATTGCAATTCAACAATTTGACTTACTTCTTTTTTATTAAGAGGTGTAAACATAATAACTTCATCAATTCTGTTTAAGAACTCAGGACGAACGGTTTGTTTTAATAAGCCGAGTACATCTACCTTTGTTTTTTCCGTTATTTGCTCAAGTTTTGCTATATCCAGATTCTCAAAATTATCTTGAATAATATGCGCTCCGATATTTGACGTCATTATAATAATGGCATTCCTAAAATCGGCAACACGTCCTTTATTATCAGTCAATCTACCTTCATCTAATACTTGTAATAGAATATTAAAAGTATCGGGATGTGCTTTTTCAATTTCATCTAAGAGAACAACAGAGTATGGCTTTCTACGAACCGCTTCAGTTAATTGCCCTCCTTCTTCATATCCAATATAACCTGGAGGTGCACCAACCAATCTACTCACAGCATGTCGTTCCTGATATTCACTCATATCAATTCTAGTCATTGCATTTTCATCATCAAAAAGGTACTCAGCCAATGCTTTTGCTAATTCGGTTTTACCAACACCAGTAGTTCCTAAAAACAAGAAGGTACCAATTGGCTTTTTATTATCTTGCAGTCCGGCTCTAGACCGGCGTACAGCATCTGAAACAGCCTCTATTGCTTCATTTTGTCCAATTACCCGCTTGTGCAACTCATCTTCCAAATTCAACAATTTTTCGCGATCACTTTGTAACATTTTTTGTACAGGTATGCCTGTCCATTTAGCTACAACTTCTGCAATATCTTCACTCGTAACTTCCTCTTTTATTAGAGCAGTTTCTTGATTTTTGACCAATTCTTTTTGAGCTTCAGCTAATTTTTCTTCTTCAACTTTTATTTTGCCATATCGTATCTCGGCAACTTTACCATAATCGCCATCACGTTCAGCTCTTTCAGCTTCTAATTTATATTCTTCAATTGCCTTTTTAGCAGCTTGTATTTGATCTACAACCTCTTTTTCACTTTTCCATTTGGCATTGATATCTTCACGTTCATCTTTTAGATTTGCAATTTCTTTCTGCAAGTTTTGAAGTTTTTCTTTATCATTTTCACGCTTAATCGCTTCAATTTCAATTTCTAACTGCATTATTTTACGATCTAAAACATCTAACTCCTCAGGTTTTGAATTGATTTCCATTCGCAATTTAGCGGCAGACTCATCCATAAGGTCAATTGCCTTGTCTGGCAAAAATCTATCTGTAATATAGCGTTGAGAAAGTTCTACTGCAGCAATAATTGCTTCATCTTTTATTTGAACCTTATGATGTGTTTCATATTTATCTTTTATACCGCGTAAAATTGAAATTGCGCTTTCAGTATCTGGCTCATTCACTACAACTTTTTGAAAACGACGTTCCAGTGCTTTATCCTTTTCAAAATGTTTTTGATACTCGTCTAAGGTAGTCGCCCCAATAGCTCTTAATTCACCTCTTGCCAATGCTGGTTTTAATATGTTTGCAGCGTCCATAGCACCTTGACCACCACCTGCTCCTACAAGCGTGTGAATTTCGTCTATAAATAGAACAATTTGTCCGTCGGCGGATATAACTTCTTTGACCACCGATTTTAAACGCTCTTCAAATTCACCTTTGTATTTAGCGCCTGCAATCAAAGCACCCATATCCAAGGAGTATATAATTTTGTCTTGTAAATTTTCCGGTATGTCACCTTTTACAATTCTATGAGCCAATCCTTCCGCAATAGCGGTCTTACCTACACCAGGCTCTCCAATCAAAATAGGATTATTCTTGGTACGACGAGATAGTATTTGTAGAATTCTTCGAATTTCTTCATCACGTCCTATTACGGGATCTAATTTACCGTCATTTGCTAATCGGTTTAAATTTTTAGCATATTTCTCTAAAGAGTTATAGGTATCTTCAGCACCTTGTGAAGTAACTTTACTTCCTTTGCGGAGTTCTTCAATTGCTGCTTTTAAATCTTTTTCATTCACACCATTATCCTTTAATAATTGGGCAGTATCACCTTTTGATTTTAACATAGCCAGCAACAAATGCTCAATAGACACATATTCATCTTTCATTTTCTTAGCGATGTTCGCAGCATCATTTAGGGTTGTTCCCGCTGAACGCGATAACATAATTTCTGAGCCCGTTACTTTAGGGAAACTTTGAATGATATTGTCGAGCGTCTGTTTGAATATATCAACATTAACTCCTAATTTATTTAATAAAAAAGGAGTAACGTTTTCATCAACTTCGAAAATACCTTTGAGTATATGCGCATTTTCAATTTGCTGATGTGTATAGCCTTGTGCAATTTGCTGTGCTTGTTGCATGGCTTCTTGTGATTTTATCGTATAATTGTTGAAATTCATAATTTCTTTTTTTCTTTGTAGCCAACAATAGTTGTTCCAACGTAAGAAATGAGAATTTAAACGTCAAAATGACTGAAAAACAACAATTTTAAAGACAAAATGTCTTTTTTAATGCTATTTATTGAAATGTCTATATGGGAATTTTAAATAATCTTTTTGGGAATAATACAAGTGAAACAAAGAAACAAGCTTGTTTTGATTGGAATGCCTTAACCACAATTGAGCAGTTCAATGATATTGTAGAGAAATCACGTACAAAAACACAAGCCATTTTTAAACATAGTACACGTTGTGGAATAAGTAGTGCTGTTTTAAAACAATTTGAAAAACAAAGTAATACTACTATTGATTTTCATTATTTAGATTTACTTAATTACAGAGATATCTCAAACGATATTGCATCTAGATTCAATGTTGTGCACCAATCTCCTCAATTATTAGTGATAAAAAATGGAGTAGTGGTTGCTAATGATGCACATTATGATATTATGAATATTGCGCTAGAAAATTTTTAATAGGTTTAGAGTTTGCTTAATTGAATTTATACTGCGTAACAATTCCCTTAATGGCATTCTTTAATTGTTGTGCAGAATCATAAATCATTTGCTCATTACTTGGAAATGGTACTTCGCGCAAAGCTATTAGCTTATTATCTGCTTCCTCTAATGCTCTTTTATCTCCTTTATAGGTCCCAAAACTATGATCAAATACAAAACCAGAAGTTAAAGGATATGAATTTATCTGTTGTTCTGTATTTAGATCAACATAAATAACGTTCCCGTTGATTTGAACATCTTTAAACTGATTATTTTTATAAACACGACATTTTACCGTAATAAATTTATCTTCTTTTAAATCGTTTCCTAAACTATCCTTTGCTACATTTCCATTTTGGTCTAAAACATATTTCCATCCATCTTTTATTTCTTTCTCTTTTATGTCAACGTTTGTTCTTATTTGCTCAGGACTAATAAGAATAGATTTAAAGGCTATTTGCATTTCATAGTTGTAGCTGATTCCTTTTAAAGGATTTGTATGATAGGTAGTCCATTTATCATTTAAATCATAAGCATTGAAATTTAATATGTCTGCTTCAAGATCTTCTGGCAGGACCGTTTGACTCTCATTAAAAATCCCGACTCTCACATAATCTTTTCCTTTTTCATAGGACTCTTCAATTTTCTCTTTAGTATCTTTAAAATTAGGGCTCAACTGATTTAAATAAACGAAATCACTGTATGCATTTCTGTAATCAAATTTTGTGGTAGCATTTGTCATTAAATTAGCAGCGTTATCATACAGGTATTCCGATAGTTTAGACTTAGAGGTTAAAAGTTTATCATTGTAGTTAGTAAATGCTAATGATGCATTTCTTCCTTCCTCATAAATCTGTAAAGGTAATAAGGGCTCAATTCTTTTTTGAATTCTATCCAGATTCACATACCTATTGTAAATTTTTTCTAAATTGGCTGCGTTCCCTTCCTTTTCTAAAAAATTAATCTCTTTTAATTCCCGCTTTGTATTTTTTGCAAATGCTTCTTCTAGCATGTACACGTACTTCTGATTACTTTTTTTGGTTTTGTTACCGGCTAGCTTAGTTATAGAAGTGTTGATAGCATTGTTATAATTTCCTGAATTTAATGCAGTTTCTGTTCTTTTGGCGGTACTACATGAAACAATAAAAGCGGTGATACAAATTAAGATTAGATTTCTCATATTAGGTTTTGTAAGTAAGTTGAAATTTCAATAAATAACGAATTGTTATCTAGTATATTGCAAATTAATTACGAAATAGAATAGAATCTTAAAATTGCTGTTGTGCCAATAAAGCTGTAACTTTTTGTTTAAAATTGCTAACGGAATATTTTACAAACTCATAATCTTGTGGATAGGCAATCTCTTTTGCTTTTAAAGCATCATAGTACTTTTGTTCAATTGCCCTTTGATCACCTCTGTATTTTCCATAAACATGTTGAAATTTTGCTTCGCCAAACATAGGATTGTTTGAAACTTGCTTATTTGTTTTTAAGTTCTTAATTAGAACAACACCATCAAGTTTAGAAGCTTTATTCTGCTGGAATAAGGCAATTTCTGCCTTTACAACTTTATACTTAGCAATTTTGATATCATTTCCTTTATCATCCTTCATTACATTGCCACTTGCATCTAACTGATATTGCCAACCATCTTGAATTTTAGCTTCTTGAGGCACGGTTTCCTGATTCGTTTTTTCAGGCACAAATGTCAATTTATTGAGCTCAATAATCACTTGATAATCATACTTTATTTCATAATCTTTTTTGGCGTGGTATTGAACCCATTGATTGTCAAAATTACCAGAGTTGATCCTTGTAAAGTCAGAAATACTGTCTTTTGAAATGGAATTGGAATTATTCTTTAATAGAACTATAACAAAGCTACTACCTTTATTTTTAGCATTTTGAGATAGTTTAGTTAAATTATTTTTGTAAGTTGGATTCGTATAAATTAACTCTTCTAAATGTTTGTATGCATTACGTGCTGCAAATTTATCTCCTTTCAATTCTTTCATTGCCAAATTGTACAATGATGCCGAATAGTTTTCCTTAGTCGTTCTTATAATATTTGAATAGTCATCAAATAAAAAACTAACTTCACTGCCTTCAATATAGAGAGGTTGTAAAACTCTAACTTCATCTTGGCGCAAATCTAAATTAAGATACTTTCCATAAATTTTCTTTAATGCTTCAGGCGTATTTGAGCTTTTTAGGCTAGCTATTTCCCTCAGATCTGTTTCAGCGGCTTTTGTATAGGCTTCTTTTAGGACAGGAATATGCTTTTGGCTTGATTTACTAGTCTTATCTTTGGTTAATTTTTCAATTGAAACATTGAAAGCATTTGCATAATTTCCAGTGGAAATTAAATTAGTCGCTTTTTGTGTTCCTCCACAAGCAATTAGTGTAACTGAAGCTAATAAAAGTAAAATTAACTTTTTCATTATAAGAGATTTAGTTTGATTATGATCTAAACGAAAATAACTTAATTCTATCAGAATTCAAAGTGTCTTATAAAATTAGCCAAAAAATATTTTTGAATACTATTTATTTGTGAGGAAGTAGTTTACCAACACATTCACCAAATCCTATACGAACTTCATTATTTTCAGAAAAGGCTCTCATTATTACAGTGTCGTTATCATTGATAAATTTACGTTCAGAACCATCATCTAGTTGAATAGGATTTGAGCCTCGCCAAGTTAATTCCAACATTGAGCCATAGCTGTCTTTTGTAGGCCCAGAGATAGTACCAGAACCCATCATATCACCACTACGTACATTACAACCGTTTACAGTGTGATGAGCCAATTGTTGAGCCATAGTCCAATACATATATTTAAAATTAGAATTGGCAACTACGGTTTCTTTAGAGTCATTAGGCTTAATGCCAACTTGTAAATTAATATCAAAACTATGTTTACCATCATGCTGTAAGTATGGCAGAGGTTTTGGATCTTGTTTTGGATTATCAACTCTAAAAGCTTCCAGCGCATCCAAAGTCACTATCCAAGCCGAAATTGTTGAAGCAAAACTCTTACCTAAAAAGGGGCCTAAAGGTTGGTATTCCCATGCCTGAATATCACGAGCACTCCAGTCATTAAATAGTACCAAGCCA
>Ga0209344_10003216_pt1 | contig 16444 bp, 11 predicted proteins | sample Cruoilmetagenom6_FD_187293 | JGI IMG/M metagenome (GOLD analysis project Ga0209344, IMG submission 187293) | Oil polluted marine microbial communities from Coal Oil Point, Santa Barbara, California, USA - Santa Barbara Oil Seep Sample 6 (SPAdes)... | ecosystem: Environmental > Aquatic > Marine...
AAACTAATAAGGTTCGTAATATCTGAATCTGGTGGTAATGCTAGTATAGCATCAACGTCTTCAATAGAAGTATCTGGAATTACCTTTGTTACAGTTTGATTATCATCATCACTATCATCACTTGAGCAAGTAAATAATGATAGACTAAAAATTGTAAGTAAAATTAATTTTGAAATTTTCATAAGTTTGAATTAATAATTGATTAATAGCGGTTTAATATATTTTTTAATTTAGGTAGCTGCAATAATAATTAGTGCAACTACTATAAATAGGACACTAAACATGAAGAACTTAATAGCATTTTGAACGTTCTTAAATTTTGTAGCTACAATAGTACTTTCTACATGCATTTGTTGTGCCAGTTGAACAAATAATTCTAATTTATCTTCACCGACATCTATAACACGATCAACGTAATCGTCAACACTCTTAAATTTTGAAATCACATCACCAAAGAAAAAGACATTATCATCATATTTTAAGTTGATGATTATAGGCTTAAAGCATTTAAATGCAAAAAAAATAGAGATCAAAGTCGATACAATCCATAAAATAACAATTATTAATATCAAAGGGTTTTCATCAAATAGCACTTTAAAATAATCCATTCGATCCGCGAATAATCCGATAATTAAACTGTGAAAAGAAAACACGACTCCAGCTTTTACTTCTGAACTTTTATTTAGTTTTTCTAAACGACCTAATTGTCTAAAATAGACACCAGGATCTTGTTTATACTTTCTTTTTGGTTGATTTAAACTTTTGGTTGGTTGATTTTGATCCATTTAAATTAAATAATTCTTAAAACTAGTAGACTACTAGAAACGAGATGACAATATATATATTTTTAGAGATTATATAAGATAATTCCGATAAATAGATTTAAATATCTGCTGTTTTGATAAATTCAACAGTAAAACATTAATAATATTCCTATTATCCTTCATTTTTAATAAAAAAATCAGCTACTAGACTAGCAGCTGATTTTTAGCTAATTAATAAATTTTATTTAATCTTTATAACCACGTCCTGGAGTATAACCCGCTCCTGAAGCAATTAATTTTTCCTCTAATTGTTTTATATCAATATTATATACAGCTTCAACTCGTTTTTTAATTGCAGTAATTTCCTTTTTAGCAATCTCAAAACTATGTTTATGAGTTTCTGTAGGTGCAGATGTTGAGTACTTTTGTTCGTAACTAATAGTACCTATTCTATTTGCAGGTGTTTGTGGCTGACTTACATCTAAACTTCTTTTTACAGGATCTCCATAAAGATCAATATTTATAGCTTTAAGTTTATCTTCTATTGCTAGTACTAAAGCCGTTAAAGTTTCATATGATTGCTCAGAACGTTTAATAGCTGCCTTGATATAACGTAACTTAGTATTCGTTTCTTTTATGATGGTTTGTGCTGCTGCAAAATCGGCTTCAAGTTGGGCGACACTTTTCTGAAATACAACTTTAGCCGCTCTATTTTCAGCAGGCATTATCGTATTTTTAAGTGCTTTTACTGAAAATGGCTTAGGTGCAACTAGCGTCGTCATTTTACCTTCTTGAAATAAATCCATTTGAACAGTATACGTTCCTGGCTCAACTAAAGTTCCTTCGTCTATTGGTTCCCAAGGGTTATAAAATGAAGCAGAGCTTAAGTCAATTGGATTTGGAAGTGTATATCTTAAATCCCAATGAAAACGCTGTACGCCTTCTTTTGGTGTTTTAAATTCTTTTTTAACTACAGTTCCATTACTATTTTTGATAGTAAACACCAATTGAGCCTTTTCTTCATTTCGCTCATCTTTTAATTGATTATAATTAGGATAAGGCGCATCTTTTCTTCCTTTAATAAGTTCTTTTTCTTTTTCTGAACGTTGCTCCTTCAATGATTTGTATGTTTCATTATAGTAATAGGTAATCATTGCTTCTGGTCCTAAATTTTCAGAGGTATAAAAATTATCACCTTGAAACGCTTTTCCTGGCAAACCTAAAGGCGAGCTTCGCTCCCAACTTAAGGCCTCTCGAACTGGATATAAAATTGCAGTTTCTGAAGGTTTACTGTTTTCAATAGAACGTAAAGCCGAATAATCATCTAACACATAAAAACCTCTTCCGAAAGTTCCTAGAACTAAATCATTTTCACGCTCTTGAATTGTAATATCTCTAACAGCAATTGTTGGTAATCCTGTAGCTAACTCTTTCCAACGTCCTCCTTGATTTGGTGAGAAAAAAGCACCATATTCTGTTCCACAGAAAATTAAATTTTTATCGATGTGATCTTCTTCTATAGAATACACACTACCTTTTGGCAAGTTTGAACTAATACTTTTCCAAGTTGCTCCTTTGTCTGATGACTTAAAAATATAAGGTTTAAAATCGCCATATTTATGATGATTAAATGCAACATACATCACATTTACATCATGCTTTGATAAAAACACAGAATTTACATACGACTGTTTTGGAGCTCCTGGAATATTTGAAATTTTACGCCAAGAAGTTCCTCCATTTTCTGAAATATGAACCAGACCATCGTCTGTACCAACTGCTAATAAATTTGCGTCAATTGGAGATTCAGACAATGCTACAATACTTCCATATAAAGATGTTGAACCGTTTTTAGCAACAGCATCGATACTTACGATACGATCATAGACTTTCAATTTATTTCTATCGATTTGTTGTGATAAATCATCACTAATCACATCCCAACTATTTCCATAATCATCAGAACGGAACACTTTATTTGCAGCAAAATATAATCGTCCAGATTTATGTTTACTAACAGCCAAAGGCGAATCCCAATTAAAACGATAGGCATCTTCACCTTCTCGCTCTGCTGGTTGAATACCCACAATTTCTCCACTCAATTTATCAAAACGCACTAAATATCCATATTGAGATTGTGCATAGACAATGTTTGGATTTTCAGGATCAATTTGAGATTCGAAACCATCTCCTCCATTAGTAATAAACCAATCGAAATTTGTAATTCCGTGATTTGTCAACACTCTTGAAGGTCCACCTATACTGAAATTATCTTGTGTTCCTCCATAAATATTATAAAACGGATAATCATTATCGACTGCAACTTTGTAAAATTGTGTCACAGGAATATTCTCTTTAAAATCCCATGTTTTAGCAGCATCGAATGTTTCGTACATTCCACCATCACAACCCACTAACCAATGTTGATTATTATTAGGGTCAATCCACATACAATGGTTGTCAACATGTTTGAAGACTTCACCAACACCATTGAACGTTCGTCCACCATCATGACTTACAGACATCCAAGTATCCATTGAATAAATCGTATTTGGATCTACAGGATCTGCAATAATTTCCTGGTAATAATTACCACTAGTCACATGAGAGCTTCGTTTTTCCCAGCTAGCTCCTCTATTTGTAGAAGCGAAAAAACCACTTTTACCATCAGCAGCTTCAACAATGGCATAAATTATTTCTGGATCGGCAGGAGAAATCGATAATCCTATTCTACCTAATTCAGCTTTTGGTAGTCCATTTTGTATTTTATTCCATGTTTTTCCTCCATCAGTACTTTTATGAAGTCCAGAGCCTGGTCCACCTCCTACATAAGTATACACATGACGTCTACGTTGAAAAGTAGAAGCGTAAAGTACATCAGGATTATTTAAATCCATCACCACATCATTTACACCTGTATGTTCATCTACAGTTAAAACAGCTTCCCAAGTTTCTCCACCATTAGTAGTTTTATACAAACCACGATCTCCACCTTTACTCCATAATGGACCAATGGCAGCAACGAATACAATATTCGAATCATTTGGATGTACAATGATTTTCCCTATGTGTTCAGACATTTTCAATCCCATATGTTTCCATGTAGCACCTCCATCGATAGACTTATAAACACCATCACCATAAGACACTGAACGCTGGTTATTATTTTCACCAGTTCCAACCCAAATTATGTTGGTATTGTTTGGATCGACTGTAATGCAACCAATTGAATACGAGCCTTCATTATCAAAAATAGGTTTGTATTCTATTCCCGAATTGATAGTTTTCCATACACCTCCAGAAGACGATGCGACATAATATTCAAAAGGATTATTAGGATTAACAGCTACATCTGAAATACGACCAGAGGTTAATGATGGACCTACACTACGCCATTTTAATCCGTCAATTTTAATGGCATCTAAAGGTTGTTTGTCTTCTTTTTTTGATTTTTGAGCAACGACAAATTGCAAACAAAATAAGCTACAAAGAAGAAAAATAAATGTTGATTTTTTCATTTTTAAATTTAGTTATAAAATAAGAATCTAAAGATAAGAAAGTAATAGGTTAACCAACAAAAAAGCAGCTTCAAAATGAAGCTGCCTTATTCTAAAAGTTATTATAATTAGTATTACATTTTAACCTCTTCAGGTTTTTCGTAATTAAATAAATAATCTACATCCATTTCTTGTACTTTTCCTAGTTTACCTAGAGCCTCAAAATCAATATCCTTTTTATTTCCAATAACCATTACATTATAACTTTCTCCACTAATGTTAGTATTGAAGAATTCACGTAAATCGTCCATTGTCATATTCTTTATGGCATTGTACATGACTTCTCTATTATCATTATCAATACCACGTTTCTTAAGACGTTCATACGTCCAAAAAATATTAGATTTCGTAATACGTTGTGCAGCTAATTTTTTAAGTGTTGCTTCTTTAGCAGCATTGAATTGTTCTTCAGCTTCAGGCATAGTAGTCATAAGTGCCATCATTGCTTCAACAGCCTGAGGCATCTTATTTGCTTGAGTTCCCATATAAGCCATTACATAATTATTATTTTCTTTTTTACTTGCCGTACTGTAACTAGAAAATGCTGAGTATGCAAGCGATTTAGATTCTCGAATTTCTTGAAAAACAATAGATGATAACCCACTACCAAAGTACGTGTTAAACAATGTTGAAGCAGCCATATTTTCAGCTTTAAAAGGATCTCCTTTTGCTAAGAATAACATTTCAGATTGAACCATATCAAAATCAACAAAATAGACATTTCCACCAGTTTCTTTTTCTATATAAGCCATTGCCTCTGGATATGCTTTTAAATCTTCAGAAACCGTATGATTTGTATTTAGTGCTGCAACTGCTAAATCAATATCTTTTCCGTAATAAAAAATACGCTGTTCAAAATTTTTCATTCCCTTTATAATCTCTACTAATTCAGCAGGATCCATAGTATTAAGCTCTTTGGTTTGAAAGATATTTCTCAAACGAGAGTTTTCACCATATTTTCCATAATTCATTAAACCATTCCAAAGGATATTTCCTTTTTCTGATTTACCATCTACTCTATCTTTTGTAATCGACTCTACATATTTATTATAGGCTTCCTGATCAGGAACAGCATTATTCCATAAGTGTTCTAATAACTCTAATCCTTTAGGTAAATTTTCTTTTAATCCATTTAAGCCTACGTAAGTTGTTTCTGCACCTGCACTTACATAATATTTAATACCTAATTTGTAGAATTCTTTTTTAAGTTCTTCTGCAGAATATTTATCAGTACCCAAATACTCCATATATCCAGCAGCAAGTCCTAATTTTTTATCATTATCACTTCCCATATCGAAAATGATATTCATATCGAATAAATCATTCAATTCATTCTCAATATAAGACACTTTAATGCCATTCTTCATTTCTGTTTCTTTGATTGCTTTCTTATAATCAACAAACTTTGGTTTTAGCTCTTCAGATTCTAACTTATTAAAATCTTGCATGTATTGAGATGTTTTATCTCTGTTTAAATTCACAGGTGTAATTCCAGGATTTGCAACTTTAACAATTGAATTATCTTCACCTTGACGTTTATAAGTCACTACATAATTATCTTTATAAAATCGATTTGCAAAATCCATAACGTCTTGTTTTGTCACCTTTTTTAAATCGTCTAAAAATTTAGCTTTTTTAGACCAATCTTCATGGTGAATAAACGCATTGTAATACATCGACGCTAATGCAGTGCTATTTTCATATTGTTGTGTTTGACTTAATTTTAAATCGTTTACTACAGCTTCAATCATCCAATCTTCAAACTCCCCTTTTTTTAACTTTTCAATTTGAGCTAATAATAAATCTTTAACTTCATCAAGTGTTTGACCTTCTTTAGGCGAACCATTAAATGAATGATATCCATAATCATTCAAAAAAGTTGGAGAGCAACCAGCGTATTGAACAGCTTGTTTTTGATTTAAGTTTAAATCAATTAATCCAGCATTTCCATTTGCTAAAATCATATCAGCAACTGTCATTAATTTTTCTTCTTCAGTATTAACTCCTTGAGATCTAAATGCTATCGACACGCTTTCTGCAGTAGGACCAAAAACTTCTTTAACTATTGGAGATGTAATTGGTTCTTCTTTAGGAAGTGTTGGATGGACAACTTCTTTCTTTTCTAAATTACCGAAAGTCTCATTTACTTTTTTAATTGTTGATTCAAAATCTAAATCACCAACTAAAACCATTGCCATATTATTAGGCACATAATATTTGTCAAAATAATTATTGATATCTACTAAAGAAGGATTCTTCAAGTGCTCTGCAACACCAATTGTAGATTGTTGTCCGTAAGGATGATTAGGAAATAAGCCTTCTAACATTGCCGCATAGCTCTTTCTATAATCATTATCTTGACCTCTATTAAATTCTTCAAAAACCGCTTCTAATTCTGTATGGAATAAACGCAATACCAATTCACTAAAACGCTCATTTTCTAATGTTAGCCATTTATCAAGTTCATTGGCTGGGATTTTATTTTTATAAATTGTTTCCTCAAACCATGTGTGCGCATTTGTACCAGTTGCACCAAGAGAACTTGTCATTTTATCATATTCGTTAGCTACGCTATAATTTGATGCCTCTAAAGACACTTCATCAATTTTTTTATATAAGGCTAATTTTTTATCAGGATCAGACTCAGCTCTGTGTTGTTCATACAATTCTGAGATTTGATCTAAATACACCTTTTCTTTTTCCCAATCTGCAGTTCCAATTTCACTAGTTCCTTTAAACACCATGTGTTCTAGATAGTGTGCTAAACCTGTAGATTCTTTTGGATCATAATTTGAGCCTGCTCTTACTGCAATGTAAGTTTGGATTTTTGGTTCATCATTGTTTTGACTTAAATATACTTTTAGACCATTATCTAAAGTATACAAACGTAAACCCGTTGGATCGTTTGCTACAGTTTCATAAGAAAAACCGTTAGCATCTTTTTTAGATTCGACAGTGTATGCCAAATCTTTGTTCTCGTTGTTTTCTGTTTTACAGCTGTATGCCAATGCTACAAATGCAACCAAAACAACCAATTTAAAGTACTTCATGTTTGTGTGATAGTGTTTTGTTAATTTAAAAAAAAAAAATTCCGTTAGCTAATGTAAAGCTAACGGAATGATAACGTGATGTTTTTATATTTATTTTAACAATAGCTTAACTCATTACTTCAGCTACTTTTTTTCCTATTTCTGCAGGAGAATCAACAACATGAATTCCACACTCTCTCATAATTGCTTTTTTAGCTTGAGCAGTATCGTCACTTCCTCCAACAATAGCACCAGCATGACCCATTGTACGACCAGCTGGAGCAGTTTCGCCTGCAATAAATCCAACAACTGGTTTTTTACTTCCACTATTTTGATACCATTTAGCAGCATCAGCTTCTAATTGACCACCAATTTCACCAATCATAACGACACATTCAGTTTCTGGGTCATTGATTAATAATTCTACAGCTTCTTTAGTTGTTGTTCCAATAATTGGATCTCCTCCAATTCCGATTGCAGTAGTGATACCTAATCCTTGTTTTACAACTTGATCAGCAGCTTCATACGTTAATGTTCCTGATTTTGAAACGATACCAACTTTTCCTTTTTTGAAAACGAAACCAGGCATAATTCCAACTTTAGCTTCACCTGGAGTAATCACTCCTGGACAGTTAGGTCCTATTAAACGGCAATCTTTTCCTTTAATATAATCTGATGCTTTTATCATATCTGCAACAGGAATACCTTCAGTAATTGTAATAATCACTTTAATACCTGCTTCAGCAGCTTCCATAATTGCATCAGCAGCAAATGCTGGCGGCACAAAAATAATAGTAGTATCAGCTCCAACTTTATCAACAGCTTCTTTTACTGTATTAAAAACAGGTTTGTCTAAATGTACTTGTCCTCCTTTTCCTGGAGTAACACCTCCAACAACATTGGTTCCGTATTCAATCATTTGACCAGCATGAAATGTACCTTCACTACCTGTAAAACCTTGGACAATTATTTTTGAATTTTTATTAACTAAAACGCTCATTTGTATTTGATTTTTTTATTGAATTTTAAATTGCTAATTCGTTATGCAAAAGTAAGTTTTTGATACTGATATTTAAATCTTTTTAAACTTTTATTTCAGCATAAGAATTTAAACTCTCAGAACTACTATCTGCTAGTTGACTTATTTCAAAACCTCTATATAATTTACTGTCTTTAACTTCCCATATTGAGATAAAATGTGCCAAAGCATCTTCTTTTTTAGGTCGCTCTATAGCTGTGGCATATATCGTATACCTAGCAGTTATTATGTTTTCATCTTCTAAAAGATGACTCAATCTGTACTTGAAAGAATGATACGATTTTTGAACACCTTCAAGCATGTGTTTAATTCCTTGAAAGTCTAGTTTTGTATATCCTTTACTACTATTCCATTTTAACTCACAATCTTTGTGAAAATATGACAAAACATTGTCATCTTTAGCTAAATCAGATTCATAAAAACCTTTAACGATGTCTTTTGAAGTCATTTTAATTTTTTTAGTTCCTCTAGAATTCTTGGAATTTGTTTAATTGAAGCCAATCGTTTTAATTCTTGTCGTGCTTCTTGTATTGGAGTTCCCCAATATGATTTACCACCTTCAATTGATTTAGTAACACCAGCTTGTGCTTGAACTACTGCTTTTGCTCCTATGGTAATTCCGCTTGCTGTTCCAACTTGTCCCCAAATAGTTACTTCATCTTCAATTACCACGCAACCTGCAATTCCTGTTTGAGAAGCTATAAGGCATTTTTTCCCAATGACTGTATCATGACCAACTTGAATTTGGTTATCTAATTTTGAGCCATCACCAATAGTTGTATCACCAGTAACTCCTTTATCGATAGTACAACAAGCTCCAATATCTACATGATTACCAATAACAACGCGTCCACCAGATAATAATTGATCGTAGCCTTCAGGACGCTTTTTATAATAAAATCCGTTAGCACCTAAAACAGTTCCTGAATGTATCGTTGTATTATTTCCAATAACAGTGTCATCATAAATACTCACATTAGAATGAATAATACAATTATCACCTATTACAACATTATTACCAATAAAAGTATTAGGTTGTACTACTGTATTCTCTCCTATTTTTGCTGAAGGCGAAATAGTAGTTTGAGAGTATTGAAACGGTTTAAAATATTGAGTGAGTTTATTAAAATCTCTGAAAGGATCATCACTAATAAGCAATGCTTTCCCTTTAGGACATTCTACTTCTTTATTAATTAAAACAATAGTTGCAGCAGACTCTAAAGCCTTATCATAGTACTTAGGATGGTCTACAAAAACAATATCTCCAGACTCAACAACATGAATCTCGTTCATTCCATGAACTAAGAAATCATCTGCTCCTACATATGCTGTAGAAATAATTGCTGCAATATCTTTAAGTTTATAAGGTTTAGGAAATTTCATTATTCCTTGATACGTTCTTTATAAGTCCCTTTTTCTGTTTCTATTTTAATTTTATCACCTTCATTAATAAATAAAGGCACGTTAACTTCTGCTCCAGTCTCTACAGTTGCAGGTTTCGTTGCATTAGTTGCAGTATTTCCTTTAATACCTGGTTCTGTAGCTGTGACTTCTAAAATTACAGTTGCAGGCATATCTACTGAAAGTGGCATATTATCTTCTGTATTAATCAATATAGTAACTACTTCTCCTTCTTTCAAGAGATCAGTTCTATCAATTGCAGCTTCTAATAATCGAATCTGAGTATAATCAGCTTCATTCATAAAATGATAAAATTCACCATCATTATATAAGTACTGAAATTTATGAGTTTCAACACGAACATCTTCAATTTTATGACCTGCTGAAAAGGTATTATCTAAAACCTTTCCTGTTGTAACACTTTTCATTTTAGTTCTTACGAAAGCTGGTCCTTTACCAGGTTTTACGTGAAGGAACTCTATAATTTTATAGATATCGTTGTTGTATTTAATACACAATCCATTTCTTATATCTGAAGTACTAGCCATAAATTTAATTTATTATATTAAACTAACATTTAGTTAGTTGCAGTTTTTTATTTAAACTTTTAAGTTAATTTGATTTGAAGTAACCTTTCATAATTCCTCGATGAGAATTCTTTATAAATTGAAGAATTTCATCACGTTCTGTTGTGGCCTCCATTTCTGCTTCAATTAAATCTGAAGCTTGGGTATTATTGTAATTCTTTTGATAGAGCATTCTATAGATATCTTGAATCTCTCTAATTTTTTCAGTAGAAAATCCTCGACGACGTAAACCTACGGAATTAATTCCTACATACGATAAAGGTTCACGACCAGCTTTTACAAAAGGAGGCACATCTTTTCTTACCAAAGAACCGCCTGTTACAAAAGCATGATTACCAATAGAACAAAACTGATGAACAGCTGTCATTCCAGCTAAAACAACAAAATCTCCAACATTAATATGACCAGCTAAAGTACTATTGTTTGAAAAAATACAATTATTTCCTACAATACAATCATGAGCAATATGGCAGTACGCCATAATTAAACAGCTATCACCAATAACAGTTTTCATTCTGTCTGTCGTTCCTCTATTAATGGTTACACATTCTCTAATAGTAACATTGTCACCAATAATAGTTAATGTATCTTCATCATTATATTTTAAATCCTGAGGTACAGCCGAAATTACAGAACCAGGAAAAATATTACAGTTCTTCCCAATACGAGCACCTTCCATAATGGTAACATTACTTCCAATCCACGTACCTTCACCTATTGTAACATTGCTATAAATAGTCGTAAAAGGTTCAATAACTACATTCTTTGCTATTTTAGCTCCAGGATGTACATATGCTAAAGGTTGGTTCATTTTTTTATTTTTATTTTTTACTAAGATAAAATATATTTGTTTTATTTTACTTTCGAGATTTGTGCCATTAATTCTGCTTCAGCGCAAAGTTTTCCATTGGCATAGGCATAGCCCTGCATGTGACAAATACCTCTTCTTATAGGTGTAATTAAATCACATTTAAATATTAGTGTATCACCAGGAACTACTTTCTGCTTAAATTTAACTTTATCAATTTTCATAAAGAACGTTAAATAATTTTCAGGATCAGGAACTGTACTAAGTACCAAAATACCTCCTGTTTGAGCCATAGCTTCAACAATAAGTACTCCTGGCATCACTGGAGCTCCTGGAAAATGACCTTTAAAGAATTCTTCATTCATGGTTACATTTTTCATTCCAATTACATGAGAATCTGAAAGTTCAAACACTTTATCAAGTAATAAAAATGGTTGTCTATGAGGCAACATATCCATGATTTGAATCACATCCATTAATGGTTCCTGATTCAAGTCTATTTGTGGAACGTTATTACGACGTTCGTTCTTTATAATTTTTGAAATTTTCTTAGCAAATTGTGTATTGACGAAATGCCCTGGTTTATTTGCTATGACCTTACCTTTAATTCTTGTACCAATTAAAGCTAAATCACCAATCACATCTAACAATTTATGTCTAGCTGCTTCATTAGGATGATGGAGCGTTAGGTTATCTAAAATTCCATTTGGTTTAATGGCTATAGAATCTTTTTTAAAGGCTACTTTTAGTTTTTCCATCGTTTCAGCAGACAATTCTTTATCGACGTAAACAATAGCATTATTAAGATCTCCTCCTTTAATTAATCCGTTTTCTAATAAGGTTTCAAGCTCATGTAAAAAACTAAAGGTTCTAGAATCTGAGATGTTTTTTTTAAATTCTGAAATACAATTTAATGTTGCATTTTGAGTTCCTAAAACTTTTGTTCCAAAGTCAACCATAGTAGTCACTTGGTATTCTTTAGCTGGCATGACTATAATTTCGCTTCCAGACTCTTCATCTGAATATGAAATTACAGATGATACTATATATTCTTCTCTAAAATCATCTTGTTCGGTAATACCTGCTTTTTCTAGGGCTTGTACAAAAAACTTTGAAGAGCCATCCATAATTGGAGGCTCTGAAGCATTTAGTTCAATAATAGCATTATCAATATCTAAACCAACTAAAGCTGCTAATACATGTTCTGAGGTTTGAATGGTTACGCCATTTTTTTCTAAACATGTTCCTCGTTGTGTATTGGTTACATAGTTTGCGTCTGCTTCAATAACAGGAGAACCTTCAAGATCAACTCTTTTAAAAGAAAACCCGTTATTTACTGGTGCAGGGCAAAAAGTAAGCTTTACATTTTTACCTGTATGTAATCCAACACCAGATAGAGAGACTTCTTTTTCTATCGTTTTTTGCCTAACGTCTGTTTTAATTATTGCCATTTACTTTCTTTTCTAAATCATTTATTGTTTTAACAATCTTAGGTAAGTTTTTAAAATGCACATACGATTTTACGTAATTCCCATAATCGATTGCAGGAGAACCATATAGTTTTTCACCATCTTTCACGCGATGACCAATTCCTGTTTGTGCTTGTACTTTTACATTGTCTCCAATTATAAGATGCCCAGCAATTCCAACTTGACCACCAATTTGGCAATTCTCACCAATTTTTGTAGAACCAGCAATACCAGTTTGTGCAGCAATAACAGTATTTTTACCTATTTCTACATTATGTGCTATCTGAATTTGATTATCTAACTTAACACCTCTTCTAATAATTGTAGATCCCAAAGTTGCTCTATCAATTGTAGTTGCAGCTCCTATATCTACGTAATCTTCTATGATAACATTTCCAATTTGTGGAACTTTACTGTACTCTCCAGTTTCATCAGGAACAAAACCAAAACCATCAGCTCCAATTATAACTCCAGAGTTAATGACACAGTTATTTCCAATTATAGTTTCAGTATATATTTTTGCTCCAGAAAAAATAATAGTATCATTTCCTATAGTTACATTATCACCAATATAAGCATTTGGAAAAATTTTTACATTATTTCCAACACGAACATTATCTCCTACATATGTAAATGCCCCAATATAAACGTCATCTCCTAATTTTGCAGATTCAGATATAAACGATGGTTGTTCGATACCTTGCTTATTAAATTTAACTTGATTGTAGTATTCTAAAAGTTTAGAAAATGATTTATAAGCATCTTCAACTTTTATCAAAGTTGTACTTAAATCGTGTTCTGGCTCAAATGTTTTATTAACAATAGTAATCGAAGCCTTTGTAGAATAAATATATGATTTGTACTTAGGATTAGCCAAAAAGGTTAACGATCCTTCAGTACCTTCTTCTATTTTTGAAAGCTTAGAAACTTCAACATCTGGATTACCAAAAATGTCACCTTCTAAGATTCCAGCTATTTGTTGTGCTGTAAACTTCATTCTCGCAAAAATAGAAAAAATGTATCACATATTTATATTAGATTTTGAGTAGTTTATTCAACTAGCCATAAAAGCGATACAAAAACAAGTAATAAGATTAATTTTAGCTAAAACTATAGACTTAAAAAAAACGTTTTTATATCTCTTTGACAAGTATTAAGCTTTTGGATAACAGATATAATATTTAGTTACTGGCTTCGACAAGGCTTTTATATTAAATTGGTCTGAAGCTTTTGCTATATCTACAACTTTTCCTGATTTTTGAAGAATATTTATAGTTTGTATTTTGGATTGATATGCCTGATTTGAAATACTATCTATAAACACAAAATATTGCGCTTCTTCTTTAGTAATATCATACTTCACCATTAATTCTTCAAGGTGCTTTTTCAAAAGTTTATCTTTAATAGGCTTATTTTTTAATTTGATTTTTAAAAGGTTCCTATTAATAATCATTTCACATAAATTACTAAGCACAAAATCTTCGTGATATTGCCACTCTTTCATTGCTGCAATAATATCAGTATCGTCAAGTTTAGAAAATGTTTCTAAAGTCTGTTCATTAAAATTACTTAATGATACTTCGTTATTTAAAAAATAGTGTAATGCTTTACTTGATGGAAGTTGTACTCCTGAATTAGTCAATTCTTTAGCGCGTTTCAAAACACGTGTTAATAACTGTTCTGCAACCAAACCTGTTTTATGGAGATACACTTGCCAATACATGAAACGTCTAGCTACTAAAAATTTTTCAACACTATAAATTCCTTTTTCTTCAACCACTAACCTATCGTCTTTTACATTTAGCATGGTTATTAAACGCTCACTATTTACGTTTCCTTCAGCAACTCCTGTATAAAAACTATCGCGTTTTAAATAATCTGCACGATCCATATCTAACTGACTAGAAATTAACTCACATAAAAACGGACGTTCATAATCTCCTTTGAAGATTTTAATTGCAAGCGTTAAACTTCCGTTAAATTCTTTATTGAGTTGTTCCATAAATAACAGTGAAATTTCTTCATGAGAAACACCATTTACAATGCTATGTTCCATAGCGTGAGAAAAAGGCCCATGTCCAATATCATGTAATAATATAGCAGAATACAAAGCAGATTCCTCATCTTCAGAAATTATAACTCCTTTAAAACGAAGTACATTGATAGCTTTTTGCATTAAATGCATACAACCAATGGCATGATGGAAACGGGTGTGATTTGCACCAGGATACACTAAATAGGATAAACCCATTTGAGTAATACGACGCAACCTTTGAAAATATTTATGCTCAATTAAATCAAAAATTTGAGAATTCGGAATCGTAATAAATCCGTAAATTGGGTCGTTAAAGATTTTAAGTTTGTTACTTGCCATCAAACATTAAGGTTTACATTAATTTTAAACAAATATACATGAACACTATAAATATTCTTTGGGTTGACGATGAAATCGATCTTTTAAAGCCTCACATTCTTTTTCTTGAACAAAAACAATACAACGTCACAACGTGTCAAAGTGGTACTGAAGCCCTCGAAATTATAGACGACACTAATTTTGATATTGTTTTTTTAGATGAAAATATGCCAGGTTTGACGGGATTAGAAACGCTAAATGAAATAAAAGAAAAGCGAGCAAACCTTCCTGTTGTTATGATTACCAAAAGTGAGGAAGAATATATTATGGAAGAAGCTATTGGTAATAAAATAGCAGATTACCTTATAAAACCAGTAAATCCGAATCAGATTTTATTGAGTTTAAAAAAGAATTTAGACCACTCAAGACTCGTTTCTGAAAAAACAACGTCGAATTATCAGCAAGAGTTTAGAAAAATAGCTATGGATCTATCTATGGTGAATTCGTTTGAAGAATGGAGTGACCTTTATCAGAAGTTAGTGTATTGGGAATTAAGATTAGAAGACATTGAAGATGTTGGTATGACCGAAATTCTTGAATCTCAAAAAAATGAAGCGAATCATCAGTTTGGAAAATTTATAGAAAAAAATTATGCTGACTGGTTTGACCACAAAAACGAAGCTCCAACATTATCACATACCTTATTTAAGGATAAAGTGGTCCCAGAGTTAAGCGACAACCAACCAACACTTCTAATTGTAATTGATAATTTACGTTATGATCAATGGAAAGCCTTTGAGCCTATCGTTAATAATTATTATAAAAAAGCATCTGAAACACCTTTTTACAGCATTCTGCCAACTGCTACTCAATATGCCAGAAATGCAATTTTCTCAGGCCTAATGCCAAGTGATATGGAGCGACTTCATCCTAAACTTTGGAAAAATGACACAGATGAAGGCGGAAAAAACCTTTATGAGAATGATTTTCTACAAGGACAATTAAAACGTTTAGGACTTCAGAATTTAAAAACCGAATACCATAAAATTACTAACCTTAAAGCTGGAAAACGATTAGTTGAAAACTTTAAAACTCTAAAAGATAACGACCTTTCTGTAATTGTTTACAATTTTGTAGATATGTTATCACACTCAAAAACTGAAATGGATGTAGTTAAAGAGTTGGCTTCAAATGACAAAGCATATCGCTCATTAACAGTTAGTTGGTTTAAAAATTCACCTTTACTTGAAATGATTCAACAAGCGCAACAATTAGGGTTCAAATTAATTCTTACAACAGATCATGGCACAATTAACGTAAAAAACCCTTCAAAGGTTATTGGTGATCGTGATACAAGTTTAAATTTACGTTACAAAACAGGACGTAGTTTAACTTACGAAGACAAAGAAGTGCTTGCCGTAAAAGACCCAAAAAGTA
>Ga0209344_10003217_pt1 | contig 16442 bp, 20 predicted proteins | sample Cruoilmetagenom6_FD_187293 | JGI IMG/M metagenome (GOLD analysis project Ga0209344, IMG submission 187293) | Oil polluted marine microbial communities from Coal Oil Point, Santa Barbara, California, USA - Santa Barbara Oil Seep Sample 6 (SPAdes)... | ecosystem: Environmental > Aquatic > Marine...
ATGTTTTATCGATTCGAAAAAATACGTATAACCTTGTGTTGGAAAATCTACATTAGCGAATTTTACGCGAGCGTCATTATGAAATAAATCGTTGTCTGTATAAGAAACATCTTTGCTTAGAATACGTGCTTCCTTTTTGTTTCGATAATAGAATTGAAATTTTTCAATTTTCGATTCCCCATCATAAAAAATTGGTTTTTGAATATCCGATCGAGAGTTGATATTCATTAAATGTTCCTTGGTGTAATTATTTACAGCAACTTTATTGTCTTCTATAGAAAAAGTAATTAGGTTATTACTTTCTAATAAAACAATATCTTCTTCGTCATAAATGCTTCTTAGTTCTTTTGCTTTGGAAATATCTTCTGGCGTAGGATCCATTTTTTTCTGACAATAGCCAATAAACGGAAGCAGCAAAATGATTAAAAATATTTTTTTCATTTTGTAATAGATTTGAGGTTGATTTTCAACTTAATATTAGAGTGAATGATCTCTATTTGTTGTGCAATATTATCATTTAAATCGGTAAACAGAAATCTTACTTTTTCTTTATGGCTATTTGCTCTAATGATTTTGGTGATTTCAGGGGATTCAAAGTAGTAGTAGGTTTTATTATCTAAACTTGTTTTTTTGATGATTTCATCCGCAATAGCATAGTTTTTTTCTGCTGTTAAATGCTCCGTAATTAAAACTTTGAAATCTTTTTTCAATACGTTGATTAGTATTTTTTTGTTAAGATCGTCTAGAATATAATTTACGGTAAAATCGTCTTTATTAAAAGTAAAATCGAATAGCTTGTTTCCCATTTCTGTGGTGAAAACAATTCTGTGGTGTTGGTCGCCTATTTTTTTTACAATAAAAATACCGCCAAAAGCATTATCGTAAACTTCTATATTGGCTTTGTAAATATAGTCTTGATCGGGGTTCGCAAAGTATGGATTGTTAATATTGCTAGTTACAGGAGTTACTACAAAGTTGTTTTTTTTAGGAAACGATGCACAGCCAAAAAAGATAAAACATATACTAATTAGTAAATATCGCATTATCTAATGTTTGGTTTAGTACTTTATTGCTGAATACTATTTTGGTATAATCTTGTGAAGGTTCTAGCATTTTCACTTCTATAACATCTCCTTTGCTATTAAATGTAATATGAAATGCCTGAATGTATTTGGCGAATTTTTTGTCTCTCGGACTAAAGTAAACCAAGCTGTTTTGGTCTTTATGGAAGTATTCTATAGTAAATTCTACTTCATCAAACATATCGCCTTTTACACTGCTAATAATAAGTTTGTTTAGCTGTTTAAACATCTTATTACTACCAATATCGACATTGCTTTTGTTGCCTTCATCATTAATGAAAAGCGTTTCGTCTTTAAATAAAACCGAGTATTTAAAGGGAGCTACATATTCCCATTTTACTAAATCGGGTGCTTTAAAAGCTAGTTTTCCAGAGGTTTCAATATCGTTATCTAAAAAATCTAAATGTTTGTATTGCACAAAATCACTAGAAATGGTTTTGGTGGTAGTTGCTAAGGCTTTTACTTTAGATTTTAAAGTCATCGCTTCTGTGCTATTCATCGGTGTTTGTGCTTGTGTAGCAAAAACGGTAAAAAATAATATATAGACTAGTTTACGCATATGCTTTTATTTGGAATAGGTTGTCTATGGTAACAGACGTTATTTTTTCTTGTTGTAAAAATAACAATAACTGTTCCAAAACAGCAATTGTTTTATCGCTAGTATCGTGTAATAAAATAACATCGCCCTTTTTTAGGTTTTTGGTTACTCTATTAAAAACTCTTTTTTCTGTTATATTTCTAGTATCTAGCGAGCGTTTGTTCCAACCAACAGGCTGTAGCTTTGTCACTTTTAAAGCACGTTTAATTCTTGGGTTGGTGACGCCAAAAGCAGGTCTGAAGAGTTGCGGTTCTAAACCAATTTGATGGGTAATTATAGAATTGGTTTTTTGCAATTCTGCAAGGACTTCTTCCGTAGAAAAGAATCCGAAATTAGTACTATGTGAAAAGGTATGATTACCAATGGTATGTCCTTGTTCTATAATGCTTTTGAAGATCTCTGGATGCATTTCTATGTTTTTTCCAATACAGAAAAACGTAGCTTTTGCATTATATTTTTTAAGAAGTGCTAAAACTTTAGGCGTGTATTCTGGATTTGGACCATCATCAAAAGTTATGGAAACATGGTTTTTAGCGACAGATGGGTTTGAAAGTAAAGAGGTAAAATGATAGTTCCAACCTATTAATGAAGAACCTGCAACAGTAATTAGAAACCAAGCAAATAGGAATAAAATAATATACCCAAACGAAAAATTATAAAAGCTGTAAGCAAGTAACAAACCAATAAGAATTAGGCTTGAAATTATATTTACAGATTTAAATTTTAGCATTGTTTTAGTAACGTGAAACTATGATTTTCTCCACGATACTGATTGTATAACAAGATAGTTTTAAAAGATGTTGTGTCTGTATGATTCGCTTTCACAACCTCAGGAAGGGTTTGTGTTTTTAATACTTTAGAAGCTAACCAGAATCCAAAAGAAGACGCTGTGTTAAACTCACCGCATAAGTGTTTATAACTAGCTTGTTGTGTGTTTTTAAAACCTTCCGCTAAAGTAGTATAGAAAGCATCGAAATCTACATCTCCATTATTTCCAAGAATTAAAACATCTACATCTTCGATATTTAAATTGCTTCCGTTTACAAAGTGGATTGCTTCTTGTAAAACTTCTGTTTCCGCTAAAGTATTATAGGTTTTAATAGCAACAACTTCGGCATAGGTTGAAGCTTGTTTTTCATTAGAAAGCACAAAGAAATTAGCGCCTTCACCAAAAACTGCTCCTTTTGTTTTAGAATCTAATACTTCGGAGGTTTTCACAGCTTCCGCTTTAACTAGATGCACTAATTTTTGAATTTCAGTAGTATGATCTCCTAATTCGTCTACACCACCAATTAAGATGTTTTTTTCTTCGTCTAATTCTAATTGCAATTTAGCGTCTATCAAAGTAGATTCAAAAGAAGTACTAGCATGCACGTAGGTGAAATTATAGCCTTTACATTGAAGCTCTAATGCTATTTGTCCGCCAACCGTATTATGTGTCGATTGAATAAACGAAGTAGGAGTAAGGTATTGCTCGTCGTTATCAATGATAGCACTTACAAATTTTTCGGAATCGCGAACACAACCCATTCCTGTTCCTGTAATAATGGCGTCTATATTATCTAATCCAGATTCTTGTATTGCTATTTTTGAAGCTACCACTCCCATTTTAATTCCTTTAGCCATACGTCTTGCGGCAGCTGGCGGAATATATTCTTTGTAATTAGGGTTGATAACAGAAAGCACATTGGCTTCGTAATCTTCGATTGCATCTAAAAACGAAGTGTTATCCAATGTTTGTTGAGCAGAAATAGAAGCGATGCTATTTATATAAACGTTCTTCATAATTATTGCTCTTTTGAAAATATTAGGGTAGAACAATTTCCACCAAAACCAAAGGAGTTAGACATTACAGTTTGCAATGGCTTTTCTTTTAATGCTAGTTGTGGTGTAATGTTAAATTCCTTCATCTGTGTTTTAAAATTCAGATTAGGGTAAATGATATTGTTTTGTAATGCTAAAACGGAATATACCGCTTCAATGGCACCAGCAGCAGCTAAGGTATGTCCGGTGTATGCTTTGGTAGAACTAAAATCTGGAACGTTTTCTCCAAAGACTCTAATAATTGCTCTTCCTTCGGATAAATCGTTATTTCCAGTTGCGGTTCCATGTGCATTCACGTAATCAATATCTTCGGGATTGTAACTAGCAATATCTAGTGCTTTTTGCATGGCAAGGGTTGCTCCGTCTCCGTTTTCGGAAGAAGCCGTTTGGTGGTATGCATCATTCGCATTACCATAACCTTTTACGTAAGCAAGTACTTTTTTGTTTTCTGCTTCTACTACTTTATCGGATTCTAAAACTAAAAAAGCAGCAGCTTCCCCAAGATTTAAACCTTTGCGGTTTTCATCAAAAGGTGTGCTATAGGTATCCGATAAAATCATCAAGGTTTTAAAACCGTTGATAGTAAATTTAGATAAGCAATCTGTTCCTCCAACAACCACACGATCTAGTTGCCCAGATTTTATTAATCGAGCACCAAGCATTATGGAATTTGCTGCAGATGAACATGCAGTACTTATGGTGGTAACTAGGCTTTTTTCTATACCTAATTGTTCTGCAATTTTTTGTGTAGAATCACCAGCATGATGACCTTCAATATATTTTTGAGTGCTTTTATCTTCTAAATAATCATAATAGTAACGCTCTGTCATGTCCATACCACCAACACTAGTTGATGAAATTAAACCTGTTTTGTATGCATTAATATCTGTAATTCCAGCATCTTGTATTGCTTGTTTTGCAGCAATTGCACCAAGAAGTGCGGTTCTAGAATAATTATTGTCTGAAGTTAAACCAAGTTGTTGCTCTAAAGCTTCATTGGTAAAATCAATCTCTCCAACCATAATATCATTTACATGATTGGTTTTAATTTTAGAAACTCGAGAGATTCCTTTTTTACCTTGTATAAGCGACTGGTAATTTTCTGCAACATTGTTTCCAATGGCAGATATAATTCCCATTCCTGTTATAGCAACTCCTTTGCTCATACTTAATTTTTACTTAGATCTATTTTCTGTAATGTATGCAGCCATAGTATTAATAGACTCAAAAATAGAACGTCCTTCTTTTGGATCTGTTAATTTAATACCATAACTCTTATCTAACATTACAATTAGCTCTAATGCATCAATAGAGTCTAAACCTAAACCATCACCAAAAAGCATATCGTCATCTGCGATGTCTGCAATGGTCATGTCTTCTAAGTTTAATTGCTCTATAAGGTTTTCTTTTAATTCTTGTTTTAATGCGTCCATACTATGTGTTATATAATTTTATAATGTCTTGTTTACTGTTTGTTATTGTGCCTTCTGCAGACACTAAATATAAAAATGCTTCGTAGTTATCTTCTCCATCAAATTCTACCCAACCACAAAGTACTTGATCTGCTTTGTTGCTTGATAATAAACTATTTGAATACGTTAACAAATGCGTTGCGTTAAAGTTTTCAAAGATAAAAAAACTATTTTCAGAATACAGCTTATATTTTATACTTATCTCACCAATACAAATATTTGGTAATGTATATACAAAAACCGCAGGGCTAGGGAAGTAGCTTTCTTTATTTTGAATAGATTCTTGATGTTTTCTGTCTGTATCTAAACTAGATGCTTTGTTAGAAAACACGATAGCAATATTATTCTCTTCTTCAGAAGATAGATTTTCGTTTTTTAATAGCACATCGGCAGCTAAAAAAGCAAGTTTACTCAGTTTATCCATTTTAAAAAACTTTGGATATTTTGTGTTCTGGTCTTTGTATGCTGCTTTTATAAAAGAAGAAAACGATTCCTCTTCATCTTTATATACCACAGAACCGTTTAAAGAAACTTGATTGTTCTTTATACTGCAATAGGATTTTATGTGGTAATTGGTATTCATCTATTATGCTTTGCTAAAAGTAAACATCGTGTGATATTCACCGATTTCAACATCTTCATTAAGTTGTAAACCAGCTTCTTCTGCTATTTCTTTAAATTCTGTTGCTTTATACATTTTAGAATTACCATTAGCTATTACTGTAAAGTAAAGCGAAGTAGCTTCTAAAATAAATTTAGCGTTATCAAATTTTTGTCTGTCGGTAAAGGTTTCAATGATGATTAATTCTGAATTTTCATTCATAGAATTCACACAGGTCTTTAGCACTTTTAGAATTTCCGCTTTAGAAAAACAATCTAAAAACTGGCTCATCCAAATGGTTTCCGCATCACCTGGTATGGTTGGGTTATCGGAAAGCCAATCTATTTCATGTCCTTTAACGCGGTCTTCAAAACCTGCTTTTTTAACATTTGCTTTCGCTTTGTTTAATTGTCCAGGAAGATCAATCATAGTAATGTTTACATCGCTATTGTATGTACAACATTTTACAGTAAACTTTCCTGTGTTTGCTCCGATATCAAATATTTTCTTACGGTCTTTTTTGAATAAAAGACCTAAAGCTTCTGCAAAGATATCATCCGAATAATGATGATCAAACTCAAACCAAGATTGTTGTTGTAACGGTGTTAGTTGTGATAAACCTTCGTAAACCGTTGGCCAATCGCCAAGTTCTTTCAATCCTGTAGGTTTTCCTGTTTTAATCGCTTCATCTAAATGAAATAATCCTTTGTAGCAAACCTCATTCGTAAAATTAAGATTTACATTAACCGTTTCGTTATATGCTAAAAAGTAACCAATAGTAGTAAGTTCATAATGTTCGGTTTCGTTTTTGGAAACGATATCGGAACTTTCGGCAATTTCTAATAATACACCAACACCATACGTGCTAAGTTTTAATTCTTCAGCAATAGCTTCTAAAGTGATTCCCCCTTTTTTTCTTTTCTCGAAAATAAGATCGAAAATACCGAGTTTTCTTAAAGATACTGTTGCTTGAAACACAAAAGGAGCCATTGCAATTTTTTGTGCTTCTTGAATTGCGTCTATAGCTTTTATAGATTGGTTTGACATATTTAATTGGTTTTTTGAAATAAGATTGCTGTATTACAACCTCCAAATCCGGAAGCTGTTTTTAAGAATCTATTAATATTTTTTTTAGTTGTTTTTGTAATTACGTTAATTGGTTTAGTAACTCCCGAAGTTTCAAAACCTAACGATTTATACAAAGTATTATTTTTTAAGGAATGCATTCCAACAATGGTTTCTACCAATCCGGAAGCACCTAAACTATGTCCGAAATAGCCTTTTAAACTATTTAATGGCACAGGGCTTAAGTCCATTCTGCTAAAAGCAATCGCTTCCATTTCATCATTGAACATGGTTGCTGTTCCGTGTGCGGAAATAAAATCTACTTCTGCGGCAGAAATATTTGCTTGGGTAAATGCAGATTGCATACTTCTATATAAACCTTCTCCGGTTCTGGAAGGACCAGAAATATGGTTGGCATCATTGCAAGAACCTTCGCCTAAAATGGTAACTGCTTCTTTTGCTAGAGCATCTGCATCTTTGGTTACTAAAACACTTGCCGCGACTTCCCCAATATTTATTCCTGTTCGGTTTACATCATAAGGTTTACATGGTTCGCTGCTTAATGCTTGAAAAGAATTGAATCCAGATAAAATAAACTCTGTAATAACATCACCACTGGTAATAAATACATGATCGTAAATACCTTGTTGTATATATCTTTTGGCAATTGCAACTGCTAGAATACCAGAAACACAGGCATTAGAAACTACAATAGCATCGTTTTTAAAATGGAAAAATTCTTTAACTTGATTCCCTAGTTCGCTTAAATACGCTCTGTCTTTATGAAACGGATTGTTTGCATCTAAAGCATCTACATTACCTTTTGTAGTAGAAATAATTAATCCTACACGGTCATTAATTTCTATGTTAGAAGCAGCTATAACGGTACTTAAAGAAGTAATCATCATTTGCTCTAAACGGGTATAGTTTGCTTTAGGATTTAAGGCGTTAAAGTTCTCTTGTAAGGTTTCTGTAGGAATTAAAGAAGTATAGAAAGCTTCTGGTAATATCGTTGCATTATCTATACGTTGCAAACCAGAAATCTCGTTGCTAATGTTAGCAACCACTGTTTCGCTAGTAAAACCTAGAGACGAAATAATATTGTTATGTGAAACGTACACTTTACTCATCTAATAAGCCCACGTTTTTTTTCCATTCCATAAAAAATTCTGGAATAGCTAATGATAAATCTCCTTCGCCAATTTTATCTACAAAAACCTGAACGGTTTCTCCTGTGCATACTAATTCGTCTTTTTGGTTATAAATTTCATAACGAAAAACCATTTTAGCAGCAGGGCTATCTATATAAATTGTTTTTATGGTAGCAACATCACCATAACGTAAAGGTCGTTTGTGGTCTGTACTTGATTTTACAATTGGTGTTGCATAACCATGATCTTTTTGGTCGAGATAAGAAATACCATGTTTTCTACCAAAAGACTCACGTCCATCTTCGAAATACTGAATATAATTTCCATGCCAAACAATACCTAACGGATCTGTTTCTACAAAGCGTACACGTACTTGATTGGTATGTTCTACGAGTTTATTAGACTGCATTTTTCTTTTCATTATAAACAATAGCGATTAGCGTGGTTACTATAAAAAACACGAATAGTAAACCTATTTCTGGTAAAATTTCTACAAGACCGGAATTTCGTAAAAATACGTCGTAAAATGCATTTAATCCCCAATTCATTGGAGAAATATTAGATAAAGTTTGCATAAATTTAGGCATAATAAATACGGGAACCCAAACACCACCAAGTGCAGCTAAGATAACAACAAATGTAGCGCCAAAAGGAGCAGATTGTTCTTGTGTTTTAGCAATTGTACCAAGTAATAAGCCTAAACCTATTGCTGCTAAACCAGAGAATAGAGCAACAACAAAAAGGAGTGGTAAACGTCCAGAAATATCTAGCGTTGGTAAACCCATTACTGGGAAAAGATACACGCCAATAGCCAACATTAATATAAATTGAATAATACAAACGCAAAGATATACTAAGGTTTTACCTCCTAAAACTGTAGCATAGGAAACGGGATTGGTACGTAAGCGCACAAAAGTACCTTGACTTTTTTCTTTAACAATATTGATGGATAAAGGTACAATGATAAAGAAAATGGCAAATAATGTCCAAGCTGGTACGTTATGCTGTACCGAGTTTGGTATGATTTCTTCATCGTTTTTTATTGGAAGAATTTCTTTAAAGCTGATGAAATTATCCGTTTCAAAAATAGCTTCTGTTGGGTCGTCTGTTATTTGTTGTTGAAAGGCTTTATAGATAGATTGTGTTTCAATTTTTGAAATCATTTTATCTATTCCGTTTTTTACCGAAGACTTAAAAGTAAGCTGCGTTGCCGGATCAAAATAGAGTTTTACTTCTTTTTTCGGAATGACAATTGCTTCGGTTTCACCTTCTTCATCTAAACCAAATTTAGACAAAATACCATCTACGTTTTGGGTTACTTTTTTATTTAAATCGGAAGAAAGATTCTCTGGAATAATGATAGCGAGTTGATACTTTCCGGAAAAAACCAAGTCTTTAGCAATAGTTTCGTTTTCTTTTACAATTACTTTAAAAGTATTAGAAGTTGCTAATCCGTCTTGTATGGTTTGTGAAACGGTACCTTTGTCGTTATCTACAATTAAAACAGGGATTTTAGCATCGCTAATCGTTTTAAACGTGCTATCTTGAATGATGGTGATGGTAATTATAAGTACCAATGGCATTACAAATAATACCACAAGACCTCCAAAATCTTTAATTAGAAGTAAATACTCTTTATATGCCGAAGCCCAAAGTTTACGCATGATCTCTTAAGGCTTTTCCTGTTAAACTTAAAAATACATCTTCTAAATTATGAGCACCTGTATGGTTGCTTATTAGTGCTGCTGGTTTTCCTGTTATTATTAGTTTACCATGATCTATAATGGCAACTCTAGAACAGAAAGATTCTGCTTCATTTAAGTGGTGCGAAGTATAAATGATAGTTGTTCCTTTTTTATTTAAACCTTGAAGAAATTCTATAATTACATTTTTGGATTGTACATCCACACCAACGGTTGGCTCATCTAAAAACAAAACCTTAGGTTCGTGTAAAATACTTGCTATAAGATTAATACGACGTTTCATTCCTCCAGAAAAAGTGTCTATTTTTTTATGGGCGAATTGCGATAATCCTAGTATTTTAAGATACTCTTCAATTTTATTTTTTAGATATTTCCCATGTAAACCATACATGCTTCCAAAATATTTTAAGTTTTCGAAAGCGGTAAGTGTAGGATAGAGTGCATATTCTTGAGGAACAATACCAATAAGTTGTTTTAGCTCATTTTTATTGCTCTGATAGGTTAAACCATTAATAGTAAAAGAACCAGAAGTTGGTTTTATAAGCGAGCAAAGGATAGAAATTAGCGTTGTTTTTCCTGCGCCATTCGGACCAAGAAGACCGAAGATTTCTTTTTCTTGAATGAACAAATCAAAATCCACTACCGAGAAATCTTCGGCAGTTTTATATTTTTTAGAAATATGCTCAATGTTAATCATATTATATAGCTTTTTTTAAAGCTTTAAAAAACACTTCTTCTTTGTCTGCTATAGTTTCTAATTGTGAAGCTACTTCATTATAACCATCGGTTTTTGCACCTCTATTTTTATAAATACGTGAAGCATCTACAGCAAAATCACGCCATAAATCACCAATTTGAGTCATTTCTTTAGAAAGATCTGCTAGTTTGGGGTTGTTTAAAATCTTACTAGATTCTTGCAAAAATGCTGCAAAAATATAACGAAAACCTCCGCCTCCAGTTCCTATTTCTTCTTGCATTCTTACTATTTGACCTAAGTAATGGTTCGCTTTTTTTATACCTAATTTTTTAGGCCATTTTCTAATTTGTTTTGCAGTAAAACGAATTCCTTTAACACCAAGAACAGGCATTGGAGCTAGCATGTCTCTACAAGTATGTTTAATTCCTTTTAGTATCGCTTTCTCTAAATCTAGCTCTTTTGGGAAATTTGTTGGGTAATAAATATGTCCCTTTGGAGGTAAAGCGCCTTTAGCAAACCTTACTTTTTCAAGCTCTTTATCGGTTAAAGTGGTTACGGTTTCCATAACAGGATCGCTAATTAAATACGTTTCCTCTTCTTTACCATAAACTACTAAATTGTGCGCATTAAAATGAAAACGATATTCATCTGGAAAATACGTTAAGTTATATACACCAACTTGTAAGCCAACAGGATTATTATTGTTTAAGTTCTCGTCTAAAACAACTTTTGCCTTTTTAGGGTCTTTAAATTTTTGACGCTCTATTTTTATACCAACACGTTTTGCAAAACGTTTAAATATAAACCCAGGCATTGCTCTGTACGTAATTGCTGGAGCATGATTCACCTTTAAAAACGGGATGTAGCAAAATAGCAATCCCGAACCAATACCAAAAACCATGGGCTCACTTACGTTAAAGCCATGATGTTTCATTAAGTTAGAAACCACACCATTTTCGCAATGCGCAGATTGATGATGTGTAAAGTTAATTTGCATGTTGTAGGTTTTTAAGTTGGTCTATGGTAATTTCAAAAACATCTGCATATTTTTGAAGGATTTTATTAGATAATTTGTGGAATACTTTTGGTTTAAAATGACGTTTTACGCGCCATTGCCAAATACCAACATAGCTTGCTAAAATTGGAAGGTCCATTTTATGGAATTCCATATAATATTCTATTGGGCTGGTTTGATTGTTTTGCACTCGGTTTTTTGCATCTTCAATACGTTGATGGATATCCTCAATTGCATTGTCTAAAGCAATAGTTTTTGGGTCCCAACCGGTGGTGTGTGCCGTTGTGTATTCTCCATTTTCATCTACAGCATAGCATAATTCTCTAAAATTTGCGGACTCTAAATTACTTTTATCCTGAGGTACTTCGCTTTTTTTCATGACCTTTAATTTTTAGGTATTTCCTGAATAAACAAATTCAATTCACAAGATAATAATTCTTTGTTTGAAGTAGCAATAGTACAGGCTAAAGTACAAATGCTATAATGATCTGTATCAAACCTAGATTTTAAATTTGCTTTAGATATTATAATGTCTCCTATAGCAGGACAAGCAAATATGGTTACTTTTTTTATTGCAGAAATAAAACCAATAAGTTTTGTCCCTTCTCCTTCAAGATCGTCTTCTTCAAAGTAACTTTTACCAACAATAGAAGAGCAAGTTTGTGCTGCGTTTTCAATTAATCCTACTTCATTAAATTGCATGTCTTCATCAACAAAAATGCAATCTTCTTTTATTTCAAAGGAAGTGGTTACGTGTTCATCATCAATAGATATGACATGGTCTACCATTAAAAATGGCGTACGATGTGGTAAAAATTTTGTGATATCTAGTGACTGAAACTTATTCATTAGCTAGCAATAACGGTTTTCATTTGTGCAAAGGCAATTTCCTCTTTATCTTGATTAAAGGCTTTAACTTCTACCATGGTTACTCCCATAAATTCATGAAGTATGGATGCTTCGGTAGTAATAGTTTCATTTAGTTTTGGAAGTTTATTTACTTCTACTTTTTTTATAGAACCAATATAGCCTGTTGGTGCTTGTTCTCCTTTTAAGAAGAAATCATAACCAGTATGTAAAGCAACGGTTTGTGCTAAGTTTTCTATGAGACCAGATTCTAAAAAATAATTATCTTTTACAAAAAGGTTGGTATCTAAAATCGTGAAACTAGACACGATTTTATCTGCAGTGAAATCCAACAAAGTATCTACCATTACAAATGGTGTTTTTTGCGGAATTAAATGCGATATATCTGTTATTGGTAAACCCATTTAGCAAACGGTTAAAAGTGCATAAGCGTAAGCAAAACGAGCACTTTCAGGAACAGAAAGTAGTATTTTCTCTCCTTTTTTTAGTTTTCCTGAGTTTGCTAATTCTTCTAACATGATGTAGATAGATCCTGCTCCTACATTACCTACTTTGCTTAGGTTCATAAACCAGTTTTCCCAAGGGATTTCAACACCTTGCGCTACCATTTCTTTATATAAACTGTCTTTAAAGTAATATGAAGAAACGTGTGGTAAATAATAATCGATATCCTCTGGTTTTAGGTCGTGTTTTGCAATAGCCATTTTTAGGCTATCCACACCTTTTACTAATATATTTTCACTTAGAAGTTTTACATCTTGCTTCATAGCAAATAATGATTTTTTGCTCCATTGGTCTGAAGGATATTCGCTCCAAGGTTTTAAAAATCCATCTTCTAATTTATCACCTCCTGCATACATACACGCTTCAACTTCATGAGCGTATGAGTAGCCTTCCATCCAATCTATTTTTAAAGGATGGTCTCCTTTTGGTTCGCTTTCTAGTAAAAAAGCACCAGCACCATCGGATAACATCCAACGTAAGAAATCTTTATTAAAGGCTAATATTGGGTTGTCTTCTAATGTTTCTAAGTGTTTTACTTCTTCTTCAAAAGTATCCGACATCATCCAAGAAGATGTACGTTCTGATCCTGTACAAACCGCATTTTTAGTTTCACCAGATTTCACAGACATGTAGCCGTATTTAAGGGCATTCATTCCCGAAACACATGCGCCAGAAGGCGAGTTAATCTCCAGGTTTCCGTTTTTTAGAAAACCATGAACCATTGCTGCATGTGATGGTAAAATTTGATCTGGACTAGATGTACCACAAGAGAGCAATTCAATGTCTTCTGCTTTAAAATCTGCATCACATAAGGCAACTACTGCTTCTTTTGTAAGTTGTGCATTATTGTGTGTGATATTGCCATTATCATCAATAGCATAATATCTAGTTTTTATTTTATTGTTACGCAAAACAATACGTCTTCCTTTTGAAGTCTTACCGTTTATGGTACCTAGTTTTTCTTCCATTTCGTCATTTGAAATTGGACGATTTGGTAAAAATTTTGAAATTTTGTTGATGTAAACTTCCTTCATATTAATGCCTTACTCTATATAATTTACAGACGAATAGTATAATTTGTCTTTTTTTATTTTATGTATTGAAAACACATAAGTCAACAAAAATAAGATAAAAACAATTGGCGCAAGAATCCAAATCGCAAATAATAAGTAATAACTAAAAAATTTAACCCAAAAACTACGTTTAGGACTGTTTTTATCCCCTTTGGATTGAATTAATTTTGACCATTTAGAAAAAATAACGTTTGCACGTCTATCTGTAACTACTAAAAATGGTTTAATTAGGATTGCACCTTGTTTTAAAAGGTTGTCTTGTAAATTGTTGAAATTGTTTTCTTTTAAATGTTGTTCTATAATTGGACCAAACTTTACCGCTTCATCGATGTCTTTTTGTGAAACGCCAGGTTTTGGAAAAATACCAAGGTAGCGTTCTTTTTTTGCAGAGAACATCCATTGGGCAATAGTAATAACACTTACGTGATTTATATGTCGGTCTACCAAAGCAATATTACCAACTAAATCGGCTTCTAATGCTTTTAGTTTTTTCTTCATTTTTTCCTGAGCCATAATCCACATGTTTCGGCAACCAATTACTGTAATTACTGGTGTGTTTTTTAGGAGTTGCTTCGCTTCTGGCGTGTTTAAAAAGGAATTTATAGGAATAGAAGGTGTTAAGTACCAAACTTGATATCCTAAAATGATGAGATCGTATTTATTGTTAAGAATCTCTGGAGAAACTGGTTTTACTTTTTCTGGGACTTGTTGAAAGGTCTCTGGAAAAGCACCATAAAACGTATCTGCTTTCCAAGGAAAAGGAAATGGCGTTTCCATTTTAATATCATGATAATCTATTTGTATAGCATCCTTGGCTAAAGGAGAAACTATATTCTTTACAATTTCTGTTAATTGTCCAGATTGAGAATAATGTATAACTAAAATTTTTTTCAAAAGATAGATTTTTTGGTAATTTCCGAATAAAAGTCTAGAAATAGAAGTTTCATTCTTTGTAAATAGTAGAACTTATTAACTTTTGCGAAAACGATAAAAAAACAGGAGTGTTCTTAGTTTTTTTTATCGAAAGTTCCCCAAAAATCAAAATAGTTAAACCATTGTAAAGGATATTTGTTCAACATCCAAGATACACTTTCTGTATATTCTTTTAAAAGTGCTTGTGCATCTCTATGTTTTGCTTCTGCTTTTCTTGTAAAAAGATGGTAATGTTTGTTGGTTTCTTTCATTACATACACAAAAAGTACAGGGACTTTTAAACGTGATGCTAGCAAAAATGGACCGGCAGGAAATTTAGCTACTTGATTTAATAAATCTTGTGTTAGGTATTTGGAACCTGTGATGTATCTGTCTCCCGTAATAACAACAAGTTCATTTCTTGTAAGTGCTGCGTTAATTTCGAAAATATGTCCTAAGTCTTCTTGAATTAGAATAATCTTTACTTTCGGTTTATCGGTTACACTTTCTAGGTAAGCTTTAATGTTTGAATGTTCTGCGTCGGTAGTTAAAATACTAATGGAAGTATTTTCTTCTAGTTCGCCAAAAAAGTGTTCGGCAATTTCAAAATTACCAACATGTGCGCTTATTAAAATACCTCCTTTTTTTTGTTTTAAGGCTTGATCAATAAGTTCGAAACCATCAAAATGATAGGTGAATTTATCGCGTAATCCCGAAGATATCGCTATTTTGTCGATGATAGTTTGCCCAAAAACATAATAGCTTTTATAGATATTTATAAAGCTTTTAAGTTTCGTGTTTTTACGTCTTTTATGGAAATAATAGTAACTGGCTTTGGTGCTATCTCCAGCAAAAAAGCAAAAGTATAGCGCAACAAAATGTAGAATGAAGTATGCAGAACCAATTCCGAATGTCTTCATACAAAACACAAAAATCTTGTATCCAAAAACAGTTCCTCTGGACTTTCCTTGCCATTCAGCAGCCATAAATATTTAAAGTAAAATTGTTTAGCCTAATTTTTTTTCAATTAGATCATAGAAATCTTGAAGTGATTCTACATTCACAAAATCTTCTCCAACTAATTTCACGCTGAAGTTAGACTCTACTGCAACCACAAGGTCAACAAAGTCTAAACTATCTAATTCTAGAGTGTCTTTTAAGTTTGCTTCAGGTGCTATATCATCTGATTCTACTTCAAACTCGTCTATAAGGAAATCGTTTATCTTTTCAATAATAACCTCTTTAGTCATATTGTATTATAATTTTTTTATTATTAATGCTGAATTTGTTCCACCAAATCCAAAGGAATTCGACAAAAATACATCAAATTTTTTATCTAGCGTTTTACTTACTAGATTTAATTTTTTAGCATCCTCATCTGGCTCTTCCAAATTAATGTTAGGGGCAATAAAATTATTTTGCATCATTAGCATAGAATATACAACTTCACTAGCTCCAGCCATCCAGCACTCGTGTCCAGTCATTGATTTTGTAGAACTTACATAAGGGCCATTTTCTCCAAAAACTTTAACTATAGCTTTGGCTTCGTTGGTATCTCCTACAGGAGTTGAGGTTGCGTGGGCATTAACGTACTCTATTTCGGATGGTTTTAAATTAGATTGTTCAATTGCTTTAGCCATTGCTCGTGATGGTCCATCTACGTTTGGCGTAGAAATGTGTTCCCCATTCGACGAAAAACCATAACCAATAATTTCGGCTAAAATTGGTGCTCCACGTTTTATAGCAGATTCGTAACTTTCTACAACTAAGGTAGCTGCGCCACCACTTGGTACTAAACCATCTCTGTTTTTGTCGAAAGGTCTAGATGCTTTTTCGGGGTTTTCTAGGTTCATGGCGAAAACACCAAGACCATCAAAA
>Ga0209344_10003218_pt1 | contig 16441 bp, 19 predicted proteins | sample Cruoilmetagenom6_FD_187293 | JGI IMG/M metagenome (GOLD analysis project Ga0209344, IMG submission 187293) | Oil polluted marine microbial communities from Coal Oil Point, Santa Barbara, California, USA - Santa Barbara Oil Seep Sample 6 (SPAdes)... | ecosystem: Environmental > Aquatic > Marine...
TATTGGATAAAGGGTTAACGCCAGATCAAATTAGAAATGCTTTTGCGAAAGCAATAAGAGTTGCAAACGCTTCGGGAATTCAAGTTAAAAAACATTTTATGCCCGTCTATAGTGGAATCGATAAAGAAATAATTCAGGATTGTAAACTTTCACATTTGGGTTATGGATTGGTATTGATGAATGCAGATCCAGGCTTATCTGTTGTAGGAGCATTTCAATTGGATGTTTTAAAAGAGTATCTCAATGGGTGATTTTGATCGCTCGATGAATCTACAAATCAATCTCTAAATGAATCGGACAATGGTCTGATCCAAAATAGTCAGATAATATGTTCACAGATTTTATTTTTTCTGCTAGAGTGTTACTGACTAGAAAATAGTCTATTCTCCAACCCGTGTTCCGCTCTCTGGCCTTAAAACGATAGCTCCAATACGTATATGCGATATCATTTGGATGCAAATACCGAAAGGCATCTACAAATCCTGCTTTGATAAAATTATCCATACCATCAATTTCAGTTTGTGTGTAACCTGCTGTCTTATTGTAATTAGCCTTATCATTTTTTAGATCGATTGGTTTATGCGCCACGTTCAGGTCACCACAAATTATAACTGGCTTGGTTTTCTCCAAATCTTTCAAATAAGCCAAGAAATCGGTATCCCATTTCTTTCGATACGCTAAACGATCCAATTGTTGGCCTGCATTAGGCACATAGACATTTACCAAAAAAAAATCTTCATATTCTGCACATTGTACTCTTCCTTCAGTATCGTGTTCTATACTATGTATATCGTTGTTAAATGACAATGGCTTTGTCTTAGTTAATAAAGTCGTTCCTGAATATCCTTTTTTGTTTGCCGAATTGGAATATCGATAATAATTCTTCATTGGAGATAGCGCTTTTTCAACTTCTCCATCTTGCGCTTTTGTTTCCTGTAAGCACAATACATCGGGATCTAATGCTTTTATGATGTCAACAAAATCTTTCTTTACAATAGCTCGTATACCATTGACATTCCAAGAGACAATTTTCATATATTTTAGTCTAATTTTACTTAATCCACTACTTCTAATTCGTTTTCTATTCTCGAGACACCTGGTGAAAAATAGGCCGTTTTTTGAGCTGCTTTCTTTTCTTTTAGGGAATGTACCTTTCCTTTTAACTTTACAACATCACCATTGACTTCAACAGTTATTCGGTCCGCTTCAATATCTGCGGAACGTTTAAAGGCTTTCGCAATGTTTTCCTTTACATCACCGATTTGGATTGTTTGTTTTAAGGTAATTATATTATTAATCCACTTTACGCCCATTATATTTTCTGCTACGCGGGTGGCTGCGTCACGTTGATAGGCCGATTCTACTTCGCCTGAAAGGGAGACCCAACCATCGCGAACTTCAATCGAAATCTTATCTTCGGGAACAGATGTATTCCAGTCAAATGCTTTAACAATGGCCTTCCCAATTTCTATATCGGTCTTTTGGTAATTTGTGCCGTATTTTACTTGAATATCTCCAGCCAATGCCTTTACACCCTTTACTCTTTTTACTGCTTTTTCAGCGGCCATTTTTTTATGATAATCATCCACAACGCCGGTTAACATTACGGTTCCATTTTCAACAATCACTCCAATTTGAGTTTGGTCGATATTGGGTTGCCAAGTCAATTCCTCTAGTATATCATTTTTAATTTCTAAATCTGTTTTCATTATACTTAGTTTTAAATTAAACAACAGGTGTTTAGTATAAAGTTACTTAAGGAAGTTGTTAATTAAAATGATCTGTATCAGAACAACTTATTTAGTAAGAAAATTTAATTTGTTCTGTATTATTATCAAAAATTTGAATGTCTTTTTTAAAAAGGTTATACGGTCTTCCAATTACATATATATTGGATAATATGCCACATCGAGCTTATTTATTACATTGGTAATTCCAGGAGCCTTGTAGGCAGCTATTTCTGCATCATCTTTTTCCTTCATGGAATTAACGGTTCCGCTTAATATGACGGTTGGGCCATCAAGCGTAACGTGGATGTTTTTTGAATCAATATTTGCAGCGCGTTCAAATGCTTTTTCGATTTTATTTTTTACGTCAACAACTGTTGATTTAGGTTTTAGCTGTATATTATTAACAACGGCTTTTACACCGATTAAATATTCAATTGTTCTTTTTGCAAAATCCCTTTGATAAGCCCATTCGAGTTCGCCTGTCAAGTGGATTACTCCATCTTCTACTTCTACAATAATATTTTCTGAAGGGACAGAGGCATTCCATTCCAGGGCATTGATTGCAGCCTTAGCAATTTCTTCATCTGAATATTGATCCTTATATTCATGCTTAACCTCAATATCTTCTGCTATTGCTTTTACTCCAGCAATACTTTTTACGGCGATATCAATGATGCCCTTTTTTGAAAAATCGTCGACTAAACCTGTAAGTGTCACAATACCCTCTTTAACCGTTACGCCAATTTGGGTTTCATCTATATTGGGTTGCCATGCTAGTTGCGCTAATACATCTTCTTTTATTTCTAAATCTGTTTTCATTTTATTACGTTTTGATTTGATAAGGAATAGCTAATACAAAATTAGCAGAGTCAATTTTACTAAATACTGACCCAGATCAGTGAAAAAAATTGCCCTAATTCGTTTTACTGAATTAGGGCAATTTCTATAGGAAAGAATATTTTTCGACTTCCTATATAGTTTCAGAAAAACATTAAAACACAATTTCTAACTCATTATCTACCGCCCACACACCAGGTGCATAATAAGCAGTTCGTCGTGCATCATCCTTTTCCTTTAACGAGTGTACTTTACCTGTTAACTTTATGGTATGACCTTCGGCTGTTACCGTAATGCCTTTCGCGTCAATATCTGCAGAACGCTCAAATGCTTTTTTGATTTTTGTTTTAATATCACCAGCATTTACTGTATTCTTCAATGTAATATTATCCACTACATATTTTACACTTGGGAGGGTTTCTACGGCTTTTTTAGCTGCATTTTTTTCAAAAGCCCACATCACTTCACCGGTTAAATATATCCAGCCATCTTCGACTTTAACATCAATTTTATTTTCAGGCACCGAGATATTCCATTTTAAAGCGTTTACTGCTGCGGTTGCTATTTCCGTGTCTGATTTTTGCGAGGAAGCACCATATTTAACCTCGATATCTTCGGCTACTGCTTTTACTCCAGCCACGCTTTTAGCGGCTTTTTCTGCCTCACGTTTTTTTACATAACTGTCTACAGTTCCGGATAGCGTTACGATACCATCCTTTACAACAACCCCAATTTGGGTTTCATCGATACTTGGTTGCCATTCTAATTCATCCAAGACATCTTCTTTGATACTGAAATCTGATCTCATAATATTATATGTTTATATTAATAATAGATCAAAGGTATGAGGGTTCTAATATATTGACACTGACCTACATCAGGTTAGAGTATTATTATTAAAACTTCGGAAAGTCTAATGTTTTAAGGTAATGTTCTAATTGGTAGGTTTTGATCGTCGGTACAGATAATGAAGTAGTGATGCCAGTAAAACACCCAAAAAGGCTACCAACATATCTTTTTGTGAATCCCAAACGTCCCCTTGAGTTCCTAAGTATGAAATACCTTCCTCTACAAAGAAAACATCGGCGACTAACCATTCTATAATTTCATATAAAGCACTTGCTGAAAGGATAATTAAAACAGGCAGTTTTAATGCTACATACTTCGGGATTTTAAACCATTTTAAAAGGTATTCTTGCAAGGGATAGTACAGAAGTAAGCCAAAGCTAAAGTGAACCAATCTGTCATATTGGTTTCGGGAAGAATGAAGTAAATCTTGAAGCCAATAGCCAAATAGGTTCTCTGCATAGGTATATTTTGAACCGTAAACGTGTAGACATAAAAAAATACAAATCAAGAAATAACTAAAATTACTAAAACGAAACTTGGAGTAGGTGAAAATTAAAAAAAGTAAAGAAAGAACCGTCAGCGTGTTTTCTATAAGCCAATTATTAACGTCTGTAGTGCCAATCAATGAATTTGCCCATACCGCGATAAACAATAGGCTAAAAAAGACCAACCAACGCATACGTAATTAAAATTATAACGGTTCGGTTATAAAGAGAGAAGGATTTTTGAGTTCCAGCCCGTCAAATTACGCAACCATTGATTCATTATTATTTCATTCAAATTTAGCGTTTTTTATCTACTCTTAAAGGTACATTGTGCGTGATTATCATTTATATTATTGAACGATCCCCAACTATTTCAGACAATGGAAGTCCCCAACTGGGTACTTTTCCACCTAAGGTTTGATACATTGTTTTAAAACCCATTTTTAAAATATACGGGGTATACCCCAGTTTTAAGATGCTTGTTTTTCCGCCCCACCATTCATCGGTATGCATATAAAACCCTTTGTGATTTCCCATATCTCCATAGCACAATAGCATAGGATGTAAAGGTGCTATTTGCTCTTCTTTTCCAAGAATTTCATTCGCAATAACTTTTGATACAATTTCACATTCCATATGACCTAAAGAGCCTAGTTTAGGAACAGTAATGGCTGCTGCATCGCCTACTGCAAAAATTTCTGGATAATCAGGATTTCTCATAAATAGATCAGTAATAACAAAACCTTGATCATCTACAAATGGAAGTGCTTTCATAAAATGATGTGGTTCCCAATTAGGGAATACTATTTTCATTTCGGCATCTAAGCTAGTTCCATCTTTAAATTCAATGCCTTCCTTGTAGATTCTTTTAATACCTACTGTATTGGTTTTATAACCATAGCCCATTCCGGATACCATTGGAAGTAATTGATCGAGAATATTTTTACCCGCATCTTCAGCAATAACCCCACCTGGCGTAAATAAAGTAATATTTTTAGCATCTCCTTTTTTATGTTTTTCTAACCAATCTGCCATAGAAAAAGCTATTTCCACGGGAGGTCCTTCACAAGCCGCGAATGCTGTAGGTATTTTAGGGAGTTTTGGGCTTTGCCCTTGAATAAACCGATCTGACCCTATCGCAATGTGCCCGCCTTTATAATCGTTGTATAAATAATTTCGAACTTCATTACCGTAAAAAGTGTCGGAAAATGTATGTCCAAATTCGGCAAATCCTTCAATTTTATTGTAAGCTAGTTTACAACCTAGAGCGACCACCAAGTAATCATAATCTATATTTTCTTGCGCTGAACCTTTTCTTTCATTAGGTGTAAAATATACCTTTTTATTGGCCGAATCAATATTCTCCACTTCTCCCTGAATGAATTCACTTCCATCGGATTTCAAAAATTTTTGAAATTGAAATTCTAAAGTATCAGCTGGATTGTGGTTGTTAAAAACTTCAATAGGAATATTAGGAATAAAATTGATATAGTTTTTACGGTCAATAACGGTAATCTTTATATGGTCACCTGCTTCTCTATGTAGGTAACGAGTAACTGTAAGTCCGGCAAAATTACATCCAAGGACTAAAACTCTTTTCTTGTTTTCCATAGTATTACTTTTTTATAACCATATATACAATAGTTAAAAAGCAGTGCAATAACCATTGAAGTATTTTCTATAGGTCAATTTTTATTATCTGTAATGTCAACGAAGTAAATTAATCACACAACGACAATCAACAGAAACTAAACCAAAGAGACTTATGCCCTCCCACAATTATAACACTGCTTTGACTTATTATTCAAGCAGGTTTTTGGTTTTTTTCAAATCAAAAGCTAAAAATATCCTGGAGACGCCCGTTGTTATAAATGCGATAGCCGTCATATAGACAATACTTAAGCCTGCAAAAACTGGATTCGCTAGTAAGAGAAAGGAAAAGATCAAAGTTAAAATTCCAAAAAATAGCATCCAGCCCCATGACGAAACGCCAATCGCCTTAAACTGAAACGAAAGACCAATTGCTAGAAACCCTTGAAATAATAGCCAAAAGCCTACATAAAATGGTAAAATGGACATGGTCATCAATGGATGTGTTATAAGCAACATTCCTATAATGAGATCTAAAATACCACCAGCTAAGTACCAGCCCCAATTTTGTGTATTTCTTCGATTCGAAATAGAAAAAACAATTTGGGATATTCCTGAAACGAATATAAATACGCTAAAAAGAATACTTAATGACACATAACTTTCCAATGGTGTTTGAAATACCCAAACTCCTGCGAAGAGGTATAAGATTCCTAGTAAAAGTGATATCCACCAATTTTTTACTGCAGCCCTTGTTGAACTTGAAATTGTAGTTGCCATAATTCTATTATTTGAGGTTTTTAGCTAGTTTACGTTGTTTTTGAAAAGGTCTTTTAAAGCAGTCCCTAATTCATTCATGTCGTGTGTAAACTCACGCTCAAACTTCTGTTCATCACTTTTTGCAGATTCGTTGAAGTTGATCATATCTTCTTTAAACTCTTTGCCTCTTTGCATTAACTTTTCTTCAAGTTGTTTGTTTTTCTGTTCGAGCTTATCAAGTTCTTTTGTCAATTTTTCTTTTTCAGATTTACTTGCTTTTGCAATTTTCGCTCTGATTTCTTGAATCTGATTTTTGGTGTTTTCAATAGAAGTTTCAGAAGCCATTTTAAATTTCTGCCAGTCAGATTGTACCGTCTTTTTAATTTCTGCTTCAGCATCTTTTCTGGCCTGATTTAGATCTCCTCCTGCTTCTTTAAGGTTTTCTTGTGCCGATTTTACATCTTCTTTTGATGTCTCGCCACAACTTGTTAAAATGATTCCCGCCAGAAGTGCTATTACGATTAAGGATAGAATACGTGTTTTCATAATGAATTGTTTTAAAGGTTTATTGTTTGTTTTTATTTAATTTTTTGAGCTCTGCTAGGAGCTCATTCATATCGCGAACAAAAGCTCTCTCAAACGCTATTTTTATTAGCTCTTGTGAATCAGTCATATGTTCCATATTTACTTTGAGCCTAGTATTCATTTGTACTAATCTCATTTTGAGATCACTGTACTTTTGATCTAAAGAATCAAGTGCACGGTTCAATCTTCGTTGTTTTTCTTTACTGGTTTGAGAAATGGCTCCTCTTATTTGTTCTAATTGAACTTTTCTTTCGTTAAGTTCAATTAGGGAAGCTTTATAAAATTTTCTCCAGTCTACCTCTTCTGTCAATGTAGTATCTTCTTGCGACGTGTTTTCTAACTGATTTGAAAACGTTTCTGTTTCTTTCGAGTTTTCTAGGACGATTTTTTTATCCTTTTTTGTAACCGCACTGCAACTTGCAGAGATTACTCCTGCTAGTAATACGAACACCGTTGGAAACATAAATTTACACTTCATAATCACAGTCATTTAAATAAATACTTGACTTTCTTGATTCAAAGAATATTTATTTTTTAAACGCATGGCACTAGTAAACTCATAGATATGAAGTACTCCTGTTTCCACTTCGATTTTAGAAATTTCTGTAGCTTCTATGTTTTCAATATAGCCCATCAAGGCTCTAATAGAATTCCCGTGTGCCGAAACCAAAACAGTTTTTCCATTTACTAACGCTGGAATAATGGCTTCAAAAAAATACTGCACAGCTCTTTGTTGTGTTTGTTCTAGCGATTCTCCTACGGGCAAGTCGGCTATATTCAGCGTATTGTATTTTCGATCAAATTTCGGATGCCTTTCGTCATCTTTTGAGAGACTCGGTGGAGGGGTGCTATACCCTCTTCTAATGGACCAAAAAAGATCTTCTCCTACTTCCTTTTTGACATTCTCCTTATTTCTACCTTGCCAAGCGCCGTAATTTCGCTCATTCAACTTCCAACTCTTTAAAAAATCAATGTGCATCAAATCTGCCGTATCTAGTATAATTAAGGCGGTTCTGATGGCTCTTTTTAGATAGGATGAAAAACAGATATCGATAGTGATATTTTGACTTCGGATAATTTCTCCGGCTATTTTGGCTTCTACAATTCCTTCAGGTGCAAGATCGATATCTGTCCACCCCGTAAAGATGTTTTTGATATTCCAAAAGCTCTTTCCGTGTCTAACCAATATTAGCTTTCCCATCTCTATTTTAGGTTGAAATTATGCATTTACCTTACTTCTTGACAATCAATCCACAATATCTTCGCCTAATGCACTATGCAACTGGTACAACTTTTCTTCTTGTCTCTTGATTTTCTTTTTCAGCCTATTTTTTCTTGCTTTGGAAAAGGAATCAGAAACCTCATGTTCATAATCCTTAAGGTCTGATTCCAATTTGTTAATTCTCGATTTCGTCTTTTCCTTGATTTCCTTTAAAACAGATTTTCTTTTTGCTTCCAACGCATTCATTGTAGCGATGCGCTTTACTTTTAGATTGGCGATTTGAGTTTTAATTTTAGCTTTTTCGGTTGCTGTTGCTTTTTTGAGCTTTTCACGCTCACTTTCAATCTCTTCTTCCAATATTAGTATTTGTTCGTCTACATAGTCATCAAATTCTACTCCGGCTTCACTTCTTATAATTTCTGAACAATATGGTTTTAGCGCGTCATCGATAAACACAGCGCTATCTTCGGCTACTTCAGCTACAATGGCAATGGTTCCTATGTTCATTTTATTACTAACTTCTTTAATGTATTGATCTTCAAAGTCATAACGCCCAACATCCCAAACGGCACCAAGAGCTGTGCCCGTATATAGCCCAATAATTAATCCGAGAGGTCCTCCAAACGCTCCTACGAGTCCGCCGAGCGCCATGCCAGTAAATGTTCTCCATCCTTCTCCATCGGTTGTGTCGTCTAATACTTCATATTGATCACTTTCTGTTTTACGGATCATTATATGTTCATAGAGTGTAATATCTCCATAAGCATCCAGTTCTTTAATTTTGTGCAAGGCTTCAATAGCTTTTGTTTCGTCCTTAAATGGAACTACAATAATATTTGCCATTTTTGTTGATTTTTACTGTTAGTACTAATTATTATTTATTTTTTATTAATGCATTGATTACGCTGCTAGTTCGCCCATTTCCGTATCTAATTCTCTTAACATAATGGACTCCTCACCAAAGGCTTCCATTCGATCAATAAAGTATTGTACTTTACTCAGTTCTTCTGCCTGTTCTTTGCAATACCACAAGCCAAGTTCTATCACCATATAATTTTCCTCATCATGAGCTGCTTTGGTGAGTGCAAAACATTGTCTTGTGATTTCTTTTTCGTGCGCCAATGCAGCTATAATAATATCAGGAAGGCTCATATAATCTTGTTTGGGTTTTTCTAGAGCGGGTGTAATAGGTCTAATTCCGTTCGCTAGAAGCATCTTTTTCGCTTTAACGGCATGTACAGTTTCTTCATCACTATATTGTTTAAAAAGCTTCGCGGCACCTACAAATCCTTTATCGTCTAACCATGTAGACATCGACAAGTATAATCGTGAAGAATACTCTTCTTGTTCTACACGGTAATTAAGTAATGTTACCATTGCCTCACTTAAAAATTCTGATCTTGTTTCCATTTTTGTTATTTTATAGTATTCGTATATTTTATAATGCTATTATATAATATGAGATCAAAATTAACGGGTTATAATAACCTGAACACTGACTTGGGTCAGCGGGAGTAAACTGATCTAGATCAGCGCAGTAGATAAAGAAGGGATCTATTTTAAATAAGTAAGCACAGAATTTTTGCGTGAAGGATTGCAGTGGAAATCCCGCAGCATGACGAAGGAGATGCGAGGAATTGGAACGGAAAGCCTGACCCTTGCGGTCACGCCCAACTTTTTCAATTAACCTTTAGTAACAAGAATATAAATAATGCCCATAAGAATTACAATTCCGAAAGCGTAGCCTACTAACTTAGCTGTAGTTTTAGAACCTTTTAACAAGGTAATGACTAATTTTACCAGCATATTACTGATGGTGGCAGCAATGATGACCGATGCTGCAAGCTTGAGTTTTTCTCCTTCTAAAGAAAATTTTGCCATACTAATCGTGATGGCATCCGTATCGGCTAAACCTGCGATTAAAGCGGAGTAATACAAGCCATTCTCTCCAAAAAATTGGTTGCTATAGAAGACGGCAAAAAGGATAACTAAATATACCACGCCAAATCCTATGGCGTTTAGCATATTTAAGGGGTTACCTAGTTTTATATTGGTTGTAGGGATGTTGTTGTCCCCTCGCATTAGGAGTAAGGCTGCCGCAGTACAGACGAGCGTAAGTAAACCAAATGGCAATGCTAGATATTTTAAAATTTCACTGTTAAAAATATAGGCTAATAAGGCAAGTCTTGGGAACATAATAGCTGATGCCACAATAATTCCTGCGCTATATTTTTTGGAGAGTTCCGTTGATTCTTTGCTTCTCGACGCATAATTCCATGTAACTGCAGTACTGGAGATGAGTCCGCCTAGAAGAGCTGTTAGGATAATACCTTTTTTGGAGCCAACAAATTTTACTAAAAAGTAGCCTATAAAATTTAAAAAAGATACAATTACTATAATGGAGCCAATTTCAAACGGATTCAATAAGTTGTCTGGACCGTATTCTTTGTTAGGTAGAAAAGGTAGTATTAACAGTGCAATTATTGAAAATTTTATAAACGCGAAAAGTTCTTCGGAAGTGATATTGCTAATGACTGAACGAAACCTAGTCTTGAGAGATAGCAGTGTAACAATAATGACTGCGGTTGCCACGGCATCTCTGTAATACGAGGCAGAAACCATAATACCTAAAACAAACGTTACTATTAACGCGAAGTTGGTAGTTAAGCCTTGCCCGTGATCTTCTTGCTTTCGTGAAAAGTGATAAAACGCCAAAAACAAGATAAAGGCGCTTAAACTTATAATGAGTAACCAGGGGGTAAATAGGGTAGTGAGGTTCGCCAGCGAAAAACCTAAGATAGCAACGATAGGGAAGGTGCGTATTCCGGCAATACCGTTTTCTTCCTTGAGTTTGTCGTATTCTCGTTCTAGACCAATAATAAGGCCAATCCCTAAACTAATTAGAACTCCTAGAATATACGACCCAAACAGTTCGTTTATTCCTTGAAATACGTCCATAAATTTCTTTCAATTTACTGTAAATATATCTCTAAAATTGATTATTTCTAAAAATTGAGATGACAATATAAAACCCCAAGATTGCTGATAATAAAAACCCAATAGCTCCAAGTAATGGAATGCCGTTTACTAAAGGTGGCATTTTTGCCATAACCAAAAGCGAAGATCCAATAGATAGGGCGGCAATAATAACAGCAAATACGAGACGATTGACAGCGCTACTTGATGCGTCTTGAAATTCTTTAAGCCCTTTGTGTTCATGAACAATGACTAGTTTACCTTCTTTTATTTTCTTTAGGATAGTATTAATATCGTCGGGTAAGGTATCTACAAGTTCATTAATGTCTTGAATACGATTTATGTTTTTTTTGAATAATCTTTTTAGGTTAAAGCGTTTTCGCGTAATTTTTGACGTATAAGGCTGTAAATTATCTGTAATATTAAATGCCGGATCTAATTTAACGCCAACACCTTCAATAATTATTAATGCTCTAATAAGCATATATAAATAATGTGGAAGTGTTATTTTATTCTCATATAAAACCGTTTTAAATTGTCCGAGAACGCTGCTTAGTTTGATATTCTGAAGGGATGTATTACTAACATCTTCTATTAGTTCATATAAATCGTATTCTAACTTTTTATAGTCTGGAATTTCGACCTTTACGGCAATTTTCTCCAATAGAGTGATGATTTTCTTGACATTTTTTTGCAAGAAATAAAGGAGAAGATCACCCAGTGTCTCTTTATCATTTGGCATGATAGTTCCCATCATACCGAAATCGATAAAACAGATTTGCTGAGTTTGTGGTAGTACAAAAATATTTCCTGGATGCGGATCGGCATGAAAAAAACCGTGTTCTAATACTTGCTGCAAATATAAATCTACACCTATTTTTGCCACCGCAGTGGGATCTATATGTAAAGAATGGAGTGCCTCTATATTAGATACTTTAATACCATCGATAAATTCCATACAAATAAGACGATCGGTAGATAGCTCACGATACGCTTTTGGTACATAAATGGCTTCATTCCCTTTAAAATCCAGGGCAAAGCGTTCCATATTTCCAACCTCCTTTAAGAAATGAAGCTCTTCTTTGATACTCTTTTCAAAAGAAGTTACGATACGCATAGGGTCTATGGCCTTGACTTTACTACTATACTTTTGCAGGCTTTTAGCAACTTGGGTCATTACCAAGATATCTGCATCAATTACTTCTTCAATATCTGGTCGTAGAATTTTGAGAACAACCTCTTCTCCGGTGAGTAATTGCGCTCTGTGTACTTGAGCTAATGACGCGGCGGCAAGAGGTTCAGGATTTATATATTGAAAATGATCTGAAATAGTAATTTTCAACTCTTTTTCAACAATCTCATTTACAATAAAATGTTTGAGTGTAGGAACGTGATCTTGCAGCTTTACCAGTTCTTTAATTAAGGCTGGAGGAAGCATATCTTCTCGACTGCTAAAGATCTGCCCTAATTTAACATATGATGGACCTAATTCTTCCAAAACCATTCGAATGCGCTCATACTTTGTGAATGAGAGCAATTTTTTCGTGTCGGGATGACTTTTGAGGTAGCTCTTTGGAACTAAACTTTTAAGTTGACTACTAGCCATAACATCTTCAAAGCCGTACTTAGTGAGTACGCTAAAAAGTTTATTATATCTCATAATCTCCCTTTTCTTGGGAAGTTTTAGGCCTACCATAAGCAATATTGGTTTTACATATATTTTTCAAGAAACCTAAAAAAATCTTTTTTAAGTTCTGAATATATGTGTCTCTGAGTCTCTATTTTATTTCTAAACTCAATATGTTTTTTTGCCAATTGTGTGTCAATTGCGTCTTCTCCAATTTTGCTTTGTCCAGCGATTCGAGCTTCGTGTTTTTCAATGGTTTCTTGTAAATCATCAATGACACCACCGTGCAGGACAAATTCATTTTGATAATGCTCTAATTGAGCGAGTACGCTTTTATCAGTCCAACGTGTAACAAGTTCACTCAATCTTTTATTGAAAGATTTTAATTCATCCTCCCAAAAGGCAAGTTCAAGTTTCCATTGCTCGTGTTCAAAGTGCATATTGGAGTTGTATATAACTTCTTTTTCCATAGTGTTGTGTATTAAATTAGTTTATGCAAAGGTTTGGTTTAATCGTGATAATTCATATGACGTAGATCAGTCTTTAAAAATTTATATCTGTAATTTTTAATAAGACTTTATTTTTTGATGGCGAATAGAGTCGCTTTGAAACGGGGTCCAATTATATTTTCCTTCTAAAATGCCCTTGGTTTCCCAGTCACCATACATTGGGTTGGGGAGTACAATGAACCTTTTGCCAAAAGCCGCTTTTAAACTATCTACACTTTTATTCCGGTCCGCGGTAGAACGGTTATCAAATACCATTGAGAAATCGGATAAATTATCTCCGATCAACTGGATGATTTCATAGGATTTCGTTACTTGAAGTCTTCTCGTTTCTTTTTCGCTGGTGATATCTTTCAGTAAAACATGGGTTTCGTCAGCAAAAGGAAATCCTACTGTTTTTAGATTTTCAATGGTTTCTTTTTTTTGATTTATAGATCTATTAGAAATATAAAATATTTCGATCCCTTTGCTTTTGGCGTAGTTAAAAAAATCAAGAGATCCAGGAATTGCTTTTGCTTTCTTCTTTTTAACCCATTCCATCCATCTCAATTTTGAATAGGGTTCATCCAATTCGATTTGTTTTCCGCTGTAGGGACTATTATCCAATACCGTTTCGTCAATATCAGTCACAATCGCCACAGGTTTCTTATATTCAATTTTATTGTCAAGGATATGGTCTAATTGTATTTGTGCTAGGTTGAATGCCTGATAAGCCAATGCTCGATACTCTGCAGAATGCTGCTGCCAGAGAACGGCTTGTATTGAATATTCCCGATTAGAAACTATGACATTTTTAACTGCAAGCGCTTCATTTTCAGTTTGCGTTTGTTGTGATTTACATCCAATTAGGAATGCGAATGCCAAAAAGAGCACTAGGATGTTGTATCTCATTGTTCGTGGAGCGTTAAAATTTTTATGGAAGCTTTTTTGATCAAGTTCGCTATGATTCCAAAACGATAAACTGATTTAAGGCTTCCATTGCTTCGCAGCCATATACAACTGCCGGTCCTCCACCCATCATAACAGCCACACCAATGGTCTCCATAATTTCTTCTGAACTAGCTCCCGAGCTCAATGCATCGTGCACATGAAAGGCAATGCATCCATCACATCGTACCGTAATAGCGATACCTAATGCAATGAGTTCTTTGGTCTTTTTCTTTAATACACCGTCTGTAGTACTAGCTAGGTGTAACTGGTTAAAAGATTCCATTGTTTCGGGTATTTTCGCACCCAATTCTCCCATTAATCTGGTGAGATCATTATAGCTTTTTGAATAGTCTTTAATCATAATCTGAAGAATTAATTATATCGTTGTTCAAAAATATTTCAAAACAGTGCTATTACAAATGACGTAGGTCATTTATAGCTACATATCTATATAGTACCTTGGGAAGCGTAAAATTTAGCATCATGAAAAATGGCAAATTTGTATGCATACTGCTTATAATTATTTTTGCACTTTCGAGTTGCGGACCTATACTAGTCACTTCAAGACCTAATCATCCGCCGCCACCGTGGTTTTACCCGAACCGATTGGAAGTAGTACGCTATGTTTATTTTCCAGAATATGACATCTATTATGATTTAAGTATGAGTGACTATCTTTATTTTAATAATGGTGTATGGGTACGGGCACAAGCACTTCCACATCAATATCAAAACATAGATTTAAATCGTAGTAGATATACTAGGGTAAAAGGATATAGAAGTGATAATATTAGAGATTACCACAATGAACACAATTCAAATAGAGGCAGATCGAATACAAGTAGTAGCAGTAGTGGAAGAGGAAATTAATTTAACAAATCAAATGCCTGTTTTGCGATCTCCAACTCTTCATTGGTAGGAATTACCAGTATTTTCACTTTGGAAGCAGCTGTGCTAAGGTCTCGTAAATTTTGAGATTTCAATTCATTTTTAGTTTCATCCAAATGAATTCCGAAGAAATCCATATCTGAACAAACAAGTTTCCTTATCAGGCTCGAATTCTCCCCAATTCCCGCAGTGAATATAATGGCATCGACGCCGTTTAAGGCAGCGGTGTAGGTTCCAATGTATTTTTTAATGCGATACGCATTCATGGTTAAGGCCAATATGCATGCCGAATTTCCGTTTTCAGCCTCCTTTTGAATGTCTCTCAAGTCGATATATCCTGTAAGACCTAGCATACCACTTTCGTTGGTAAGGAGATTATTTACGTCATCCAAACGATATCCTAATGTATGCACTAAATAAAATATAATTGAATGATCGATATCACCACTTCGGGAACCCATTATGAGTCCGTTAGAAGGCGTAAAACCCATACTATGATCTATACTTTTTCCATCTAAAACTGCCGTCATACTACAACCATTGCCTAAATGAATGGAAATGATCTTCGATTTTTTTATTTGCAGAAATTCAATAGCTTTTTCCGAAACATATTTATGACTCGTTCCGTGGAAACCATAGACCTCAATATTTTCTTTGCTATAAAGATTGTTGGGAATAGCGTATTTTTTGGCTTTTTCTGGAATGGTTTGATGAAAGGCTGTATCAAACACAGCTATTTGTTTTGCTGTTGGAAAAAGTTGCTCTGAAACAAGAATGCCGATAAGATTATGTGGATTTTGTAGTGGCGCTAGAGTAGCATACTTCTGTATCTCTTGCTTCACTTTGGAATTAATTACTGTTGTATTTGAAAAGGAGTTTCCACCATGTACTACGCGATGACCAACGACTTCAATTTCGTCAGTATTTTGAATCACTCCTTTTTCTGAGTGGAGTAGGAGGGCTACTATTTTTTGTAATGCTTCCTTATGGGAGTTTAATGGTTCTATTTGTTCAAAATCAAACGTATTCGTTTTATATTTTAATACAGCGTCTTCATCACCGATACGTTCTGCTAAACCACTACATATTAATACTTCCGTAGGCATTTCTATTAACTGAAATTTTATAGAGGAACTTCCGGAGTTAATGATCAATATATTCATAGATGTTTGTTTAAATACCTTGCGCCTGAATGGCAGTAACAATAACCGTATTAATAATATCATCGATGGTACACCCGCGGCTCAAATCGTTAACGGGTTTATTTAACCCTTGAATAATGGGACCAATGGCCAATGCTTTGGTTTCTCTTTGCACTGCTTTGTAGGTATTGTTTCCGGTATTAAGATCTGGAAAAATAAAAACATTTGCTTGTCCGGCAACTTCAGAATTTGGCAGCTTTAGCTTCCCTACTTTTATATCCACTGCTGCATCGTACTGAATAGGGCCTTCTATTT
>Ga0209344_10003219_pt1 | contig 16437 bp, 14 predicted proteins | sample Cruoilmetagenom6_FD_187293 | JGI IMG/M metagenome (GOLD analysis project Ga0209344, IMG submission 187293) | Oil polluted marine microbial communities from Coal Oil Point, Santa Barbara, California, USA - Santa Barbara Oil Seep Sample 6 (SPAdes)... | ecosystem: Environmental > Aquatic > Marine...
CATCAACAACCTGAACGCCGCGCTGGAAGGCACAGGTCTTGAAGATGTACCTGTCGAAGAGCTGGTCGCTAATCTGGATCGCGTTCCAGAAGCCAAGCGTCAAGCCGTTATCAATAACGGTGGCGGTCATGCTAACCACTCCATGTTTTGGCAAATGATGTCGCCTAACGGTGGTGGCAACCCTCAGGGCGATGTCGCCAAAGCGATTGATGCTGAGCTGGGCGGTCTGGAAGCCTTTAAAGAAGAGTTCAAAAAAGCTGCCGTTGGCCGTTTCGGCAGTGGTTGGGCATGGCTCTCCATTACCCCTGAAAAGAAATTGGTGGTAGAAAATACCTTGAACCAAGATAGCCCGCTGATGCACGGCAACACGCCGCTGCTCGGTCTGGATGTTTGGGAACATGCGTACTACCTGAAGTACCAAAACAAGCGTCCTGACTACATTGCTGCGTTCTTTAACGTAGTCAATTGGGAAGACGTTGAGCGTCGCTACCAAGCCGCTCGCGCATAATAGAGGCGAAAAGGTGGCGCGCCTAGATGCGCCACCTTGGTTAACTAGACAACTAGTTAACCCTTGCCCTATAGCTAACAAGCCCGGAATTTATTTCGGGCTTGTGTCGTTTAAAGCCCTCACTATTGTGAGAGGGCTAAATGTCTTGAAGCTTAAATTCCCACCGATATCGCTTTCAAAATATTGCTTTATAAAACAGTGGCAACCACGGCGCCTTCAGAGTAGTCCAGTTCAACCTCAACGCTGCCCGAGTCTACCTGGTACGCTGATTTATGAGTGAGCAATGGCTACCAGGTGAAGCGCTCATCAATCTGCTCACTTATCAAGCTGCCTTGATGGCTGGGTATCAGCAGGGCTCGCCACTCCGTCAGGGGGTGATCGGTACTCATAAAACCATGTGCCCGCCCGCTGCCGCCTGAAGCGTTCAACGCTGCGGTAATTTCTAACGAGAGCGCATCGCCATCCTCAAGCGTGAGAAGTAGCTCAGGCCGTTCGCCAGTGCAAGCAAGCCTTAAGCGCGCTTTACCTAGCATGATCGGCGTCGGAGAAAGCAACTGCAGGCGCGCAGTGGTCAATGCGCCGCTGCTGGAGGCGCAGCGACCGCCCTGAAAGGTGAGCGTTAGCTCTCCTTCCCATAGCGCGCTTAGCGCTACCGGCAACTGGGTCAGATCAACTGCCGACAGATCGCCACCGCTGATTCGCCAACGACTTTTTAATCCCTGCCAGTCGCCGTTAACCTGCCATGCAGTGGGGGCATGTCCTAGCGCCGTGCTAATCCCCAGTGGCCAGGTGAGCTGCCATTCCAATGGCCCCAGCGCTATCGGCCAGCCGCTGGGAGACATGACCAAGCGGCTAATGCTTCCCTGGGTTAAGGTGCCCGAGGGGGCTTCTAGCCTGAGCGAGTTATCCAAGTTAAATAGCGTTATCAGCCCCGCTATCGGCCAGTTAATCAGTAGCGTGAGGGTAAATACCAACGCTACCGTCAGCCCGGCAAGGAGCCTGAGTACTATGCGCTTCATGGCTGTCTCGGCGGTTGTTGGCGATCTGGTGATGTTTGCTCAGGTTGGCTATGCCAGCGTGTGTCGATAATAATCCGATCGGTGGCTTCGCGCTCCAACGTCCAATCAAGCGCCCACCAGCCTTGCTGCGCTGCCCACTGGGCAAACTGAGTAAACGTCTCCGCTGACTCTGCCCGGGCACGGGTGACAACGACGTCGCCAGCGGGGGCAATATAGATACTGGTTAGCGCCAACCCATGGTCGATAGCTGCCCGACGCCAGACGTCGGGGTCGACTGGGGTGATCGCTGAGAGCTCTTGCCATGCGCTAGTAGGCATGACAGTGCGCTGCTCAAAGCGAGGTGTCCACTGTGCCAACAACAGATAGGCGCCAGCTGCCAGCGCACCGACTAGCGCCAAGGCGAGCAGCACTCGTTCCCGGGGTGAGCGCTCCTCTAGAAGGCGGTGAAGCGGTGCCAACGCGGCGGTGCCTGCGCGTGCGGCTCGCCATCGTCGGGCCAGGCCGGGCTTTTTATCCTTTGGGGGGGCAGAGGGTGACTTCACAGCGATGACTCCTCGGAGGCTAAAGGCTGTTGATCGAGCGCCAGGGTCAGCGTTAACTCGCCGTTGGCCTCTGACCACTCAGGCTCGCCCATAGCTCCCAGCTGCTGACGCGCCCGGCTAATCACTACGGGTGCCGGGGGGGCAAGGCGTTGCCAGCCGAAGGTTACCTGTTGATTGACCACGGCTAGCCGTGACAGCTGCCACTCCTCGCGCTCCAGTAGCCCGGTGACCTGACGTGTTAGCGATTGCACTCGCTCGTTGCGTAAGCTTAACTGCTGGAGCTGCTGGCGACGCGCCGTCAAACGTTCAAATGCCTCATCAGGGGGTGGTGGTTCGCCGATAAATCGCGCGGCGAGGGCGTCGTTGTTACGTTGGTCGAGCAGGCTGCTGTCTTGGTAGTGCGCGACAAAGGTCATCACGCCGTTGATCGCGACCAGCAAAACGGCGGCGATAAGAAAACGACGCAATGGCCGGTTTGACAGCACGCCCCCAGATGTGCGGGATCGCTGCTTTCCCGTGGCATTAAAGGGCAGTGCGGCGGGGAGATAGTGCGCGTACCAGCGTAGGCTGCGCGCGCGACTGTCGGGTGCGTCTGTTTCAGCTGTGGCGGTTAACGGCTCTACATCTTCATCGGGGGTTATCCATTGGCGTTCATCCCAGCCTGGCGGTGTCGGCCAGTCGTGAGGCCATGCGAGCCACTGCACTGACGCCGTTCCACTTGGCGTAAGCGGATCGCCGCGCCCTATGAATAGCCGGTGTTCGCCGTCAACCAGCGTCGCTGCACTGGCCTGCTCGGTGGGTAATGGAAGCGCCAAAAAGCCCACCGACCAGCCGGCCAGCTCAATACCCTGGTAGCGACTCCACGCCTGCCAGGATTGAAGCTCGGCGGCAGAGAGGGCGATAAGTTCGAGATGCTCCCGACCCCGGGCAAGCATGTGAAGATGAAGGCTGTGAGGATCATCAAGGGACAGATCTTCCAGCAGCAGCGGCCATTCGCTGCGCTTGATACTGCGCGATGCGGCCAAGTGGAAGTGGCTAACGGCATCGGCGCGCAGCAACAGCACACCCGGTGTTGCTTTTGAGGCTTCGACCAAGGCGAGCCACGCCTGCTGATGACTCTGCGGTGTGAGCGCGCCGTGTTCGCCACTTGCGGCGTTATACCAGTCTAACGTTAGCGTCTCGGCGGGCTCCGGCGCCTGCCGGCAGCGGGGGGCAATGACGAGGCCTGCGTGGGTAGCGGTCGGTTTGGAACGTCGCATCAAAATGGCTCTACAGCGGTGGATGAGTCAAGCGCAGCTCTCGGCGTTGAGTAGCCGCTACGGCGGCTTAGTACCTGAACCCGAGCGGCAGGCTGAAGGGGCTGAAAGGCGCTGGTGCCTTCGGCTAGCAGCTGGCGATAAAAGTAGTAAGGCGTACCGTCCAGCGTGATGCGGATATGCAGGGCCAGATAGTCGGGGGTCAGCGTGATGCGATTGCCGTAGCTATCAAGCCACTCGGCTTCACCGCCGAGAGCATCACGAACGGCGTCAATACTGGGGTACCCGCCGGGTGGGCGAGCCTTAATCAGCGTTGCCAGCACGGCGCGGTCTACTTGGCCTTCAAAGAGCGCATCCAGTAGCGGTAACTCGTCAGGGCCGACGCTATTAAGGTTGAGGCGCCAGGGGCGACTTTCCGGAATCGCACAGAGCGCCTCAAAGCGGCGATAGCGGCCGGTGTCGAGCGGCCCCAGCCAATTGAGCTCGCTGATGTTGCGCATCGCGGTGTCGGCGCTTAGCCGCGGCGGATCAAGGCGAGCATAGTCAGCGCCGTCCATGCCGCCTTCACGAGCGATATTGTCGCTGTCGACCCAGTCAGTTAGCCGCGCAACAAATTCGCCTGGGGGTACGTCCAGGCGAGTATCGGCGTAGTTGGCGAGCCAGTAGAGCAGCTGCCGCTGGGCCAGTTCAGGATCATCAGCCGCCAGGCTATTGACGTTAAAGCAGCGGCGCTGATCTTCCACCTCTAGGCGCAGCGTGCCCTCGTCGGTGGGATAATCAAGGGGCTGGCCGGCTAGGGTTTGCCACCATAGCGCTGCGCGACGTACGGCCAAATCGGTGAGTGCACGCTGAGCAATAATTTCAGCACCACGGGCATAAAAGCGTGCTTGGGTCTCCTGCTGCTGGAACTGCAGCCGCGTTATATCGCGATGGCTCTGCAGGGCAAGAGAAGTCAGCATCATGCTAACCAGGGCCATCGCCATAAGCACCATCAGCAGTGCCGCGCCGCGCTGGTTGTTTAAGGCCATGGGCGCAGGTCGGGAAGTTGAGCCATCAGCGTGATCTCCTGTCGATGATGTTGCCAACTGAGCTTTACACCTCGGCTTATACCGTCGCTCGGCGGTGTCTCGTTCCAGCGCCCATCGCGATAAAAAGCGATCTGCACGCGGCTGACGTCTTCGAGTACCGCCACCGGCTGCCAGGAGATATCGCCTGCGGCGTCGAGCATGCCCGACGAGTAAAGCGCCAGCCGCTGCGTCTTGGTATCCCATTCCAGGCGTTGGCGCCTAAGTTGAGTGTAGTGATCGCCAATCGGAATCGGGGTGCCGCTAAGCGATACCCAGTCAAGTCGTTGCAGTGACGGCCGGTAGTCGAGGGGCGTGTTGAACTGTAAAAGCCCCTGCTCGCGTACCGGGCGCACCACTAGGGCTTCCAGTCGGCGTTGGAGCAATCGGCTAAAATCGATATCTGCCGCCAACGGTGCGGGTTCAGCAAAGCGCTCCTGGGCAACCACCAACTGGTTAACCAGGCTGGCTACCCCTAGCCCCACCAGCGCGGTGAGGGCGATGGCAATCATCACCTCAAGCAGCGTAAAGCCCGTCTGTGATCGGTTAGCGGTGACTGGCCGTGTGTTCATGGCGGCGCCAGAAAAAGCGTGAAGTGCAGCACCGGATGTTGCCGCTCGGGGTCGTCAAATAAGCTGAGTTTGGCGCTGCGCATACGCTGGATAGGAGTAGCGGCGACGTCTAAACGCCACCAGCAGGCGTGGCCTGCCTGAGTCAACGACCCTTCATGGGTACCGATTGAGGGCCAGTAGTTATCCAGCACTGCGCGGCTTTCGAATTCCCAGGCGCAAAGCATCATTGGTTCTCGGCGCTGCTCTGCTTCGGCGGTACGAAAGCGCTGATGCACCCCTTGAGCGGTGATCACCGCCATGAGCGCAAGAATAAATAACGCCACGACGACTTCAAGCAGGGTGAAGCCATTCTGGGCACGGTAGCGGTTCACGGCAGCGCGCTTAATCACGAGCTTCCCCTGACAGCCTCACCGTTAAGGCGTCCACCTCGATCGCCTGCCGGACGGCGTCGCTTGTCAGAATCACTCGTCCTCCCAATACTTCCCCATCGGGCCACCACACCAGCCAGGGCAGGGCTACCTCGCTATTCGCAGCCGGTGAGCGCTGCGTCTGAACCGGCAGCGGCCAACGCTGAGGGGCCAGCCCGCTGTGTTTATCCCAAGGCTGCCAGCTGCCGTCCGGCTGCCAGCTCATAAACTGATAGCCATCCGCGACCGGCTGCCAGCCAATCACCTGTTGTCGGGTGGTGGCCACATCACTTGCCAATCTGAACTCGCCGGCCAACTGATGAGCGACGCCCTTCAGCCGATTTGCATTATCGCCACCGCCCAACCAGGCCACGCTCAGCATGCTGCCAAGGCCAATAATGGCCATGACCACCAGTAGCTCCATCAGCGAAAAGCCCTGTTCTGTTCGCCAGCTAGCGTGGGAGAAGGACGCTGGTTTCATAGCATCCAGTTGCCGATATCCGCATCCAGGCCTTCCCCACCCGGCTTGGCGTCAGCGCCGAGAGAGTATATGTCGATGCTGCCGTTTTCACCGGGGCTGCGGTACTGGTAGGGATTCCCCCAGGGGTCTTCCGGAAGGCGGCGAACATAGCCGTCGATTCGGTAGTTGTCTGCCAGTGGTTCCAAGGTGGGTGGCGACGTCAGCGCCGATAGCCCCTGCTCGGTAATGGGGTAGCGGTAGTTGTCGAGGCGGTACATATCCAGGGCCTGCTCTATTGTCGCGATATCAGCCCGGGCCTTCTGCTGCATGGCGTCATCCTGATTGCTGAGCACATTAGGGGCGACGATAGCCACCAGAAGGCCGATAATGAAAATTACCACCATGATTTCAAGCAGCGTGAAACCGGATTGGCGTCGCGGGCAGTAGCGTTGGTTTTGCATGGGTGCCTCTGGGTTATTTACATAGTGATGGCGGTATTCAAGCGCATGACAGGGAGCAGAATAGCGAGAACAATCGTCAGCACTACCCCTCCCATAAATAGGATCATCAGTGGCTCTAGAAGCGCTAGCGCCATGTCGACGCGGCGATTGAAGGTGTTCTCCTGGGTATCGGCTATACGCTCCAGCATGTCGTCCAGGGTGCCACTTGATTCGCCGCTGGCGACCATGTGCATCAGCGAAGGTGAAAAACAGCGGGTCTCCTCCATGGCGCGATGAAGGCTGATGCCCGCTTCGACGCGCAGACAGAGCACATCTACCGTTGCGCGCATTTGCCGGTTGGAGAGGGTGTCGCGACTGACGCGTAGGGCGTCGAGTAAGGCGATGCCGCTACGAGCCAATATGGCCAAGGTGCGAGTAAGACGCCCGGTATCAAGCAGCCGAATTAGCTCACCAATGCGCGGCAGGCGCAGCAGTAAGGCATCCAGCCGCTCGCGTACCCTGGGGCGGCGCAGTAGACGTATGACCATCGGCATGCAAAGCGCTAGTCCTGCTATCAGCCAGGGGCCCACCGTTAATACCAGCTCTGAGAGCGAAATCATCAGCCGGGTCAGCAACGGTAATTCGATATTGGAGCGCTCGAACTGGGCGGCCAGCTGGGGAACGACATAGCTCATCAGGGCGATGACCACGGCAAGAGAAACGCCCGCCAGTACCAGCGGGTAGATCAGCGCGGTGCGCGCTTTTTGGCGCTGCGCCTGAACCCGCTCTAAATAATCGGCCAGGCGTTCAAGTACCATCGCCAGCCGTCCTGCGCGTTCGCCCGCGGCTACCAGCGAGCAGTAGAGCAGGTCGAAGGTGGGGTGGGGGCGAAGGCTATCGGCCAGGGAGTGTCCTTCGCGGACGCGATTGCCCACCGCCAGCAGCAGTGCCCGCTCGCGGGGGCGTTCCGCTTGGCGAGTCAGTGCGTCGAGCGCGTTGCTGATCGGAATGCCGGCCTCGATCAGGGTCGCAAGCTGGCGCGTTAGCAGCGTTAGAGTAGCCGTGTCCAAGCGCCCACGCCGCTTTGCCTGCGGCGAGGCGTTTTGATCGCGCAGGGCTTCAAGACGCCGAGGAAATAGCCCGCGATCACGTAAGATCTGCCGCGCCTGCCGCTCGCTATCAGCCTGCAAGATATCCCGCTGACGGCGTCCGTCATGACGGACTGCTAGGTAGCGGTAGGTTGGCATTCCTTCTCCTCTGTGGCGATTGGCACTCCTCTGTGGCGATGGGAAAAGTTCCTTAGCCATTGACAGAGCGGATTCGCCGCCTTTTGTCCAGGTAATGGGAGCGATAGTATGGCGAGTGCAGATTGCAGCTTTGTGTCAGTGGCGCAGGTTAGCGCTGAATAGCACGTACTACCTCGTCAAGACTGGTCTCTCCCGCTGCCAGCCGAGCCAGTGCTGCCATGGCCAGCGACTGCGCGCCTGCGCTGGTAAAAGCGTAGTGCGCCAACGCCGATTCGGGAGCCTGCTCGTGGATCAGTCCAGCCAGCTTTTCATCAATAGTAATAAACTCATAAAGCCCAAGTCGGCCGCGATAACCGGTACCGTCGCAATGGTCGCAGCCCACCGGTTCGGCTAGCTGTTTCAACGTCTCCACCCCCGGCAGCCAGTGGCTGTCGCCAGCGCCTAGAGGTCGCCAGTTGAAGCACTCGGGGCAGAGTCGCCGCACCAGCCGCTGGGCCATAATGCCTTTCAAACTGGTGGCCAATAGGAAAGGCTCGACGCCCATGTCCCTTAGCCGTGCTATGGCTCCCAACGCACTGTTGGTATGCAATGTGGAGAGTACAAGGTGGCCAGTCAGGCTGGACTGTACAGCCGTAGCCGCCGTCTCAAGATCACGTATCTCGCCAATCATAATAATGTCGGGGTCTTGGCGCAGAATGGCGCGCAGCCCCTGGGCGAAGGTTAGGCCAGCGCTGGGATTGACAGGCGTTTGGCCGATACCGGGTATTGCGTACTCCACCGGGTCTTCAACGGTAAGAATGTTGCGACTACGGTCATTAAGCGCATTGAGACTGGCGTAGAGCGTGGTGGTTTTGCCGGAGCCGGTGGGGCCGGTGTTGAGCAGGATACCGTTGGGCTGTCGCAGCACCTGGCGGTAGCGCTCCAATAGAGCAGGCGGCATGCCCAACCGGTCTAGATCGAGTAGCGAGGCATGTTTATCCAGCAGGCGCATTACCACTCGCTCGCCGTGAATGCCGGGCAGTGTCGAGACACGAATATCCACATCGCGGCCAGCAGCACGTACGGTAATCCGGCCATCCTGGGGGTGACGTTTTTCAGCGATATCCAGGTGCGCCATGACTTTGATGCGCGAAATCAACATGGGTGCCAGCACCCTGGGTGGGCGCAGCGCTTCGCGCATGGCGCCATCTACCCTTAGCCTGATCACCAGTTCACGCTCGAAGGGTTCGACATGAATATCCGACGCCGAGAGCCGCAGCGCTTCGGAAAACACGCCGTTAATCAAACGGATGACGGGCGCTTCGTTTTCGCTTTCAAGCAGGTCTTCGGTGCGCGGAAGCTCCTGCATGAGGCTGGCGAGATCGACATGCTCGGCCAATCCCTCAAGCAGCGCTTCGTTATCGGCGCGCGCAGCATCAAAAAGCGCGCCCAGGCGTGTCTCAAAGGCATCTTCTTCGAGCCATTCGCAGGCTTGGGCACGCCCGCGACGGCGCTGAACTTCTTGAAGCACTTCAAGCTGCAACGCCGATGCCGCTTTTTCGCGGCGACACAGCAACCGGTAACCCTGAGTCGCAGGCTCTACCGCCACGCCTGCGCGCTTGGCTAACCGGTAGGGCAGGCGACCATCGTCGGCGGTGTAAGGGTCGAGCGCACTCACTAAACTCATGGCGCCAGGCTACCCAGTCGGCTGCGCTGCGAGGGAAATACAACACTCTCACGGAGTGTCTCAACATCGGTGCCTTGAACCCTGCTTTCTTGCGGCTGGGCAAGGGGCTCCAGTACCTGCTCCCCTTCAAAGCCTGCTAACAACTGCTGGGCGCGCATATAGCGGTACTTTTCGCCGGTGGCCCTATCCATCTGCTCTGGGCTATTAATGACCCGGGCGCGAATAAAAACCATCAGGTTTTGCTTATCCTGCTCATTTCGTGAGTATTGGAACAGGTTGCCAAGCAGCGGTATGTCGCCCAGCAGCGGTACCTTGGCAGAGCTGACGTTGCCGCCGTTACTGATCAAGCCGCCCAGGATGACGATGCCGCCGTCCCGCGTAATCACGGAGGTTTCTATTTCGCGCTTGTTGGTTACCACATCCGAGGCCTGGACGTTAGGTGCCAGGGAGGAGACCACCTGAGCGATATCCATTCGGATAGTGTTATTGGAGCTAATGGATGGGCGAATACGCAGGCTAACGCCGATATCTTCGCGCTGAATAATCTGGTAGGGGTTTTCATTAAACGTAGCAGAGCCGGTTAAAAACGGCACTTCCTGACCGACCAGAATATAAGCTTCCGTGTTATCCAGCGTGGTAAGCGATGGGGTAGAAAGCAGATTCGTGTCGCCATCGCTTTGCAGTGCAGTGAGTAGGGCGGCAAAGCTTACCCCGCTATCGTTGATGCGCCCGACGCCCGCGGTAACGCCCGTCAGATTGCCCAGCAACTGCCCCAATTGGCTGGTGTTGTCCTGGGCGATCGCCCCGGCAATAGCGTTAATGCCAGGCTGGCCTTCAGCGGGATAGTTAAAGCCCCCGATCGGCGTGGTGCCGCCGCTAAGATCGCCAAACAGCCACTGCAGGCCAAGGCGGCGGGCCCTGGATTCGGTGATTTCGGCGATAATCGCTTCGACCGCTATTTGAGCGCGGCGAATATCGAGCTGCTGAATAATCGCTTCCAGTTCGTCCAGTCGCGAGGAGGGCCCGATCAGTACTAGCGCATTGGTAGAGGGGTGAACCGCGAAGCCAACATCACTGTCGCCGTTCGAAAGTGTGCCGGAAAGAAGCTGACCGGTTGTGTCAGCCGCTGGTAAGCCGCCACCGTTGCCCAGGCCACCGCCACTTCCTTCACTGCCGGTTAAGCCACCAGCGCCACTCATGCGCTGCATCAAGCTTTGCGCTTGCTGGTTAGCACTGCCTTGGCGCTGCTGGCCGGTGAGCCCGCTAAGCACTTCGACCATTGAGTCGGCATCGACATTTTCTAGATAGATAACCCGCGTGTTGCGCTGGCGCATGCGGGGCTGGTCAAGGGTCGCGATCAGCCGCTTAATACGCGACAAATCTTCGCCGCCGCCGAAAACCACCAGCGAATTGCTGCGCTCGTTGGCCACTATGCGTACCTGGTTACCCTCTTCGCGGGCCATCAGCGTATCCAGCGTCTGGGCCATATCGTCGGCATTGGCATGCTCTAAAGGAATAACATCGGTTTGAAGATCACGGCGTTGATCCAGGCGTGCCGCCAATTGTTCAAGACGCACCAGGTTATCGCGCCAGTCAGTCACCACTACCAGATTACTGGCAGGCCAGGGCGTGACGGTACCTGACTGGCTGTCGATCAGAGGTTGCAGTACCTGGGCCAGCGTGGTGGCGTCTAGATGCTGTGTCTCGATGACAGCGGTAGCCACCGTGCTGTCATCCGCTTCGCTGGCCAGCGGCAGCGGCTGGGTACGGGATACCTGAGCAGGGACAACGCGTACTTGCCCATTGTTGAGCTCTACCGCCGCGTAACCGTTGACCTGAAGCTCGTTCTGAAACACTCGGTAGAGCTCTTCGGCAGTGAGCTGGCGCTGGCTTGAGAGCGATACCGTTCCCTGGATACGCGGGTCAACCACAAAGTCGCGGCCGGTGATTCGGCCTACGCTTTCAATAAATTCGCGCAGGCTGGTCTCTTGAAAATCGACGCTGTAACGCGGCTCGTCGCTACCGACTTGCGCCGTGGAGGCCGAGGGAAACGACAGCAATAAAAATAGCGCGATCATTAATGAGCGGCACATCATGTTGAAAACTCCAAAGTCAGCGTACAGGGCGATCTTGAGAAGCGGCGGTTGCCCTTGCGTTACTTGCTGGTAGCGCTTGATCCTGGGTAATCGGATCGTGGTCGTTGGTCGCCTCGGGCCAGGGTAGCCGCTCAAGCCGACCCTGGCGGGAGAGAATAATCCCTCTATCGTCGAATCCTGCCAGCTCAATCCCCGACTGAATCTCATCGCCTACCATGAGTGCCTGCTGGCCATCGGGGGTGTTAAGAACCACTAGCGACGTTACCTCGCGTGTGCCAAGGGCTTTGCCCACCACGCTATAGGGCAGGTCGGTTGTGGGTATTGACGCAGCGGTAGTGCTGCCCGCTGCCTGCCAACCGGCAGGGGCCTGGGGAAGGAGAGCGGGGTCGACAGCGACTGAATAGGCATGCTCGGCTGTTGTAGCGTCAGGCCAAACCAGCCGCGCCGAACTAGCCAACGCATGGGCAGCGAGCCACGCAAGTACACAAGCGGCTAGCCAATACCCTAGGCCGGGGCGTGAAGTGAGCACTGATAGAGCACTCATGTAAGCCTCGCTTCGGGGTGCCAGCCCGGATGGCCATCCAGGTAGCGTGTCGCAATAGCAGGGCGCGGGGGAAGCGTCAACTGCTGCTGATGCTGCAATAGATAACGCTCCATGCGTTGCCATAGTGCCTCGCCCCCAGCTGCCTGGGGATGAGCGCTAAAGGTGAGCCAGCGATGGGTGCCCGCTGGTGCATCGATCAGCGCCCGCTCTCCTGCTTCCGCCGCATAGCTAAGCTCCCAGTTGACGCCGAAGAGACGCGGCAAATCCTGGCTATTGTTGATGACCAGCGGCGTGCCAATACTGTTGTCGATAGCATGCTCGACCATCCGTTTTAGGCCTGCGCTGTCGAGTTTCAGGGAAACCACTTTTGCCGTATGGCCGCCTGTTAGGCGTAGCAGGTGATCCCGAGTGATTGCTTCCCCCGGCGCGACTAGCGGGTCGTAGCGAAGCCCTGGCAGTAGGCTGAGCGATTCCTCTCCCTGCGTTAACGCAGCCGCCATTAAGCCATCCCAAGTGCCGCCCACGGTGTCTCTGCGCCATAACCAATTGGGTGCTGTGGCCAAACGCAGATCAAGCCAATCGGTATAGGGTGCGCGCAGGGCGTCAAAGCGTGCCTGTAGCTGCTGGCCGCGGGCATGCTCGGTACTGCCTGCTGCCGGGTTATCCGTCAAATGGAAGCGCGCTTCAAACCGCCAGCCGTCATGGTTGCTGGTCGCGCTGAGCTGATAACAGCCCATGCCGTGGCTGCCGGGTAGACATAGCGGCACGCTGCGCCCGTCCTGACGCGCTACTTCTATCAGCCCCGGCCAAAAATCCAGGCTGCGAGCGGCCAGAACCAGATCAATCGCCGGCAGGCGCTCGGCCAGCCAGCGTGCTGAAGCACTGCCAGTATCGGCAAGTAGAATCACTAAATCGGCCTGTTCGGCGGCCTGTTCAACGCTCTTCACCAGCGCCTGATACCAAACATCAAGATCCCGCGACTCATCGAAAGCGTTAGGGTCGGTAGCGCCAACCACTGCCACCCGTGTGCCACCCCGCGTGAAGTGGGTAGCGGGTATTACGCCTGTGTCCTCTTGTGTTGGTGCCAGGCTACCCAACACTGGCTGTGCATAGTCGCTGTAGAGCCCGGCAACCTGCTGAGGCCATAGCACCCGCTCATCGCTGCTGACGCGAACGTCGCTACCTAGTAGACGGCTTGCGGCGACTCCCGCGCGGCCGTTGGAAAGATGGCCGAGGCCGCTGCCATTCCAGCACTGGCCGTTTTCCAGCGTGAGGGTGCGGTCACTGCCCAGTGTTTCACGCAACTGCTCAAGGCGCGCTGCCAGCGGGCCATAACCGCCGCTAAGACGCTGAGCGGCGTCGCTGGGCTGTGAAAGCGCATGCCATGTCTGGCTAGTTGTGTTGGCCAAGGTCGCCACACTGCGAGCAGTGGCCCAAGGGGGGGTGCCAATCAGGCTGGCAGGGCCTAGGTAGGTTGCCGGAGCGGCTATGCGAGTTGGCCGCAGGCACTCCAGCGTATCGGCTAGGTAGAGCAGTTCCACACGCTGCCCTGAAGTCAGGGAGCGGTTTCGCTGTGTCATGGGCGCCGCGCAACCTGCCATCGTCGCTCCTATCAATCCGGCCCCTGTCGCCTTAATAAAACGTCGCCTGCCTGCATTGAAGTGCTTAGGGTCTGAGGCGCTGGCAGCCGCCGAGCGGATGCTATTAGTGGGGTCTGTCATGGGGCTCTCTTAGCTAGCGTCGTTTGCCTGCGCTGCCGAGCCGGCAAGCGGCAGGGGGCTCTCCCACTATATTAATGACCAAGAGATGACAGTTTCGTGATGCTGAGTAAAAGAGAACAACGGAGAAAAATAAAAAGAAGTGTTATGTAACCTTCACACGAATTTCATCTTTCCAGGCTAGCGTTTCATTGTTTTAAAGAAATTCTTAAAGAAGTCCTTAAAGGAAAGTTGCCAAGAAAAAGCCTGTACGAAGCTGCAAAAATCTACAACAGATTTTTAAGAAAGGTTTTTAAGAACGATTTTCAAGAATGGCTTTAACAAAGTCTTTAAGAAGGTCTTTAAAAAAATAGTGAGTAAACCGCAAACACTTAGTGGCTGGCGATAAAGGGAGAGTTTCCATGAGTCAAGAAATAGAAGATCATCGTTTACTAAACCAAAGTAATAACGAGCCGTTTTCATCCATTCTAGAGCGTAATGTATCCCGACGCAGTATTATGCGTGGAGGAATGGGGCTGGCCGCCATGTCGGTGCTGGGCGGCTTTGGGCTAGTGGGTTGCAGCGATGACGACGTAGTCAAACCGGGCGGGGGCAAGAATCCTTTAACATTAGCGTTTGACTCGATCATGGGACGCACTGGTGACGGCGCGGATCGTATCTTTGTTCCCGAAGGCTACCGCGCGCAGGTGGTGATTCCTTGGGGTACGCCGATCAACAATAGCGTTGGTCAGTGGAGCGCTGACCGCACTGTAACGCCGGAGTATCAGGCTAACAGTGTAGGTATGCAGCACGATGGTATGTATCACTTCCCGCTCAGCGAAGAGAGTGCTTCCCGTGAATTTTTGATGGCGCTCAACAATGAGTACATCGACCAGGGAGCATTGTGGTTCCCGCAGGGCGGCCCCACCAATCAAGGTAGCGGTAATCGCCCGGCCAACGAGGCGCGTACCGAAATAAACGCTCACGGCGTAACCATTGTTAAACTGAGTAAAAACAGCGACAACGTTTGGTCGGCGGATACTAGCTCACGTTATAACTTCCGCTATACCTCCGCAACACCCATTGAACTCTCCGGCCCAGTGCGTGGCAGCAGCTATACTGTGACCGCTTATTCCCCCAATGGCACTCTTGCCCGGGGTACCAACAATAACTGTGGCAACGGTTACACTCCCTGGGGTACTTACCTCACCTGCGAGGAGAACTGGCCCAACGTCTTTACTAAAGCCAGCGGTCGTACCATCGATGATGACCGTCTGGGCATCCCCAGCGGGCGCAGTCGTTACGCCTGGGAAACCGCCGCCGGGGCGGCCGACGAGGAAAACAGCGAGTTTGCCCGTTTCAACGCCACGCCCACTGCCGCCGATGCCAGCGGCGACTACCGCAACGAGCCGCGCACTTTTGGCTATATTGTTGAGATCGACCCTTACGGCAATACTGCCAGTGTCGGCACAGAAGCCGCTGCGCTTAAGCGTAGCTACTTGGGCCGTTTCCGTCATGAGGGTGCCTGGGTCGGAAAGCTGGAGGCAGGCCAGCCGGTAGTGTTTTACTCCGGTCATGATTCACGCAATGAATATATCTACAAGTTTGTTTCGGCTGCCAACTGGGATACTGGTGATGCCAATCGACCCGGCGAAAATTACGACCGTTTGGCAATCGGCTCGAAATACCTGGACGAAGGTACTCTCTACGTGGCGCGTTTCGACGCTGACGGCAGCGGTGAGTGGTTGCCGCTAACGCCCACCGCTACTACCCGTAACGGTCAGCCGCTGTGGCAGGCTCTGGGTCTAGCCAACGCTCAGGATATTGCCGGGGTGATTATCAACACCTGCGACGCCGCCGACTTGATGGGTGCCACGCCCATGGACCGCCCCGAGTGGGGAGCCGTCGATCCGGCCAGTGGCGACGTTTACATGACGCTGACCAATAACAGTGACCGCACCGCCGAGAGCACCGCTGCCACGTTCTCTAATAATGGCAGCGATATTGGTGGCCTGGGTGTGGCCTACCATACAGCGCCGGTTAATGGCCCCAATCCGCGCGCCGACAACGGTGCCGGTCAGGTCATTCGGTGGCGCGAGCCTACCCCCGCTGCGACTACTTTTCAGTGGGAAATCTTTGTGTTTGGCGCGGGCGCTAACGACACCGATAACCTGTCAGGACTCACCGAACTCAACCAATTCGCAAGCCCCGATGGTTTGTGGTTCGACGACCGTGACGAGGATGGCATTCTGTGGATCCAAACCGATAACGGCTACGGTCCAGTGGCCGATAACACCAACGACCAAGTGTTGGCGGTGGTGCCCTCATCGGTTAGCAAAGGCCCCGGTGATGCGGCAGTAATCGACCCGGCGGATCAGGCCCAGCTTAAGCGTTTTGCGGTTGGCCCCAATGGTTGCGAGGTGACGGGTATCTTCGCTACGCCGGACAAAACGGCGCTGTTTATCAATATTCAGCACCCCGGTAACTGGCCCGCTGAGCCGAATCAAAACGTTCAAGATGCCTTGATCAATACCGCAGGTTCGGTGCGCCCTCGTGCTTCTACCGTGGTCATTCAGAAGCTGGACGGAGGTAAAATTGGCGTTTAATTCGCCTTTTTGCCGCTAAAACAACCGCCTCCTTTATGGGGGCGGTTTTTTCTTGCCTGAGATAGTGCTGGGCATTAGCTGTCAATATCCTGTGGATGAAAAATACCACATATGCTTGAATTGATTTTCCATTGGTCTATATATAGTATGCGTCGTATCTTTTAGAGAGGGCAGGCACTAGATGTTCCCTACCCGAAAAATGCCGCTATGAAAAGGAAAATAGCCATGGAAATCCAAATTTATAGCAAGCCCGCTTGTGTTCAATGCACCGCGACTTACCGCGCGCTCGACAAGCAGGGGCTTGATTACACTG
>Ga0209344_10003222_pt1 | contig 16430 bp, 13 predicted proteins | sample Cruoilmetagenom6_FD_187293 | JGI IMG/M metagenome (GOLD analysis project Ga0209344, IMG submission 187293) | Oil polluted marine microbial communities from Coal Oil Point, Santa Barbara, California, USA - Santa Barbara Oil Seep Sample 6 (SPAdes)... | ecosystem: Environmental > Aquatic > Marine...
TCAGAAAGCTTGTGATCGAGAACCGCAATCACACGATCGAAGAGGATCAAATGACCAGTAATTCTATTGACAGTCTTTTGCATGAATCACGACGTTTTGCCCCGTCAGAGGCCTTTTCTTCAAGCTCCGAAGCGAGCGCCGATCTCTACACTGCCGCGAAAGAAGACCGTCTAGAGTTTTGGGCTGACAAAGCTCGCGAGTATGTGCACTGGCACAAGCCGTTCACAGAAACACTCGATTGGTCTACTCCGCCCTTCGCTAAGTGGTTTGCCGATGGTGAACTCAATGTCGCCTACAACTGCCTCGACCGCCACGTGCTCGCCGGCAACGGTGACCGCGTCGCCATTCATTGGGAGGGTGAGCCCGGCGATAGCCGCAGCATTACGTATGCCGAACTGACCGCCGAGGTCAAGCGCGCAGCCAACGCCATGGCTGCCCTGGGAGTGGGCCAGGGTGACGTTGTCGCCATCTACATGCCCCTCGTTCCCGAAGCCGTCATCGCGATGCTGGCGACGGTTCGCCTCGGTGCCGCTCACTCCGTCGTTTTCGGTGGCTTCAGCGCCGAGAGCCTGCGCAGCCGCATCGATGATGCCAGCGCCAAACTTGTTGTCACCGCCGATGGTGGCTGGCGCAAGGGCAAGGTCTTCCCCCTCAAAGCGGCAGTGGATGCCGCCCTCGCCAACGGTCAATCCACCGTCACCAATGTGTTGGTCGTGGGGCGCGGCGGGAACGATGTGGAGTGGACCGAGGGTCGCGACCTGTGGTGGCACGATCAGATCGAGGCAGCGGAGCCTGAGCACGAGGCGCAAGCGTTCCCCGCCGAGAACCCTCTCTTTGTGCTCTACACCTCGGGCACGACGGGCAAGCCGAAGGGCATCCTGCACACCAGCGGCGGCTACCTCACGCAGGCTGCTTTCACCCACAAGAACGTCTTCGACCTCAAGCCAGAAACTGATGTGTACTGGTGCACGGCAGACGTCGGGTGGGTCACCGGCCACACCTACGTGACCTATGGTCCTCTCGCGAATGGTGCCACTCAGGTGCTGTACGAGGGAACCCCTGACACCCCGAACCCTGGGCGCTGGTGGGAGATCATCCAGAAGTTTGGGGTGAGCATTTTCTACACGGCGCCCACCGCCATCCGTTCGTTTATGAAGGCCGGGCGTCAGATTCCGGAGCAGTACGACCTCAGTTCGATCCGCGTGCTCGGTTCGGTGGGCGAGCCCATTAACCCTGAAGCGTGGATTTGGTACCGCGATGTGATCGGTGGCGGCTCCGCTCCCATCGTTGACACGTGGTGGCAGACCGAAACCGGCGCGATCATGGTCTCCGCACTGCCAGGTCTTACGACGTTGAAGCCGGGGTCAGCGCAGGTTCCCATCCCGGGAATCAAGATCGACATCCTGGGTGAAGATGGCACGCGTGTTGACCCGCCCAACGGTGGACTGCTGGTTGTTTCCGAGCCGTGGCCCGCCATGCTGCGCGGCATTTGGGGCGACCCCGAACGCTTCAAAGAAACGTACTGGTCGAAGTTCCCCCAACTCGATGGCGAACAGTATTTCGCCGGCGACGGCGCCCACGTCGACGAGGACGGCGACATCTGGCTGCTCGGCCGGGTGGATGACGTCATGAACGTTTCCGGTCACCGTCTGTCGACGACGGAAATCGAGTCCGCTCTCGTCTCTAACCCCATCGTGGCTGAAGCTGCCGTGGTGGGAGCGGCGGATGAGGCGACCGGTCAAGCCGTCGTCGCTTTCGTCATCATCAAGTCGAACCAGGAGCACGCGCAGACTGCCGCGGAAGCGAGCGCGCTGCTGCGTCAACACGTGGCCAAGGAGATCGGGGCGATCGCTCGTCCGCGCGAAATCTTCATCGTCTCTGAACTACCCAAGACGCGGTCGGGCAAGATCATGCGCCGACTACTGCAGGATGTCGCAGAAGGGCGCGAAATCGGTGACACCACAACGCTCGCCGACACCACAGTGATGCAGATCATTTCCGACAAGCTCAACTAGCTCTCGCAGAAACGCTGAAGGCCGGGTCCCCGCGGGGTCCGGCCTTCGACGTTAGTACGCGGCATTACTGCGTTCCGCTACTTTGCGCGCTCCTTGAGCAGTCGAATAGCTGTGTCAAGGTCGCTGAACGGCACGCGTTCGTTACCAATGATTTGGTAAGGCTCGTGGCCCTTACCTTGCAATAGCACCACGTCATCCGCATTCGCGGCATCAATCGCATAGGCGATGGCCGTTGCACGATCGCGAATCTCGACGACGCGTTCAGGGTGCTCGAAGCCCGCCCGAATGTGAGCGACGATTTGATCGCCATCTTCGGTGTGAACGTCGTCATCAGTGACGACAATAAGGTCGGATGCAGCCTCAACAATGCGCGCCATTTCAGGGCGCTTTCCGGGGTCGCGATCTCCGGTAGCCCCGAAAACCGTCACGATGCGAGCGTGGCCAGACTCGCGCAGAGCCGTGACCGCTTGGCGCACCGCGTCAGGGGTGTGCCCGGCATCCACTACGACCAGTGGCAATTCGTCGTTCTCCCGGATGCGGGTCATGCGCCCCAGCACCGGTTCGAGAGGCGCCAATACCTCGGCGATCTTGCGCGGATCAATCCCCTGCGCCCACAGCACTGTCGCGCACGTCAGCAGGTTATCGACGTTGAACCGACCGATAAGGCCGCTCGAAACATGGTGACTCTCGCCCTCGATAACGAGGTCGAACTCTAGGCCCTCAGTTGTGAGCTGCACGTTGTCTGCACGCACACTGGCCTCGGCATGGCCATGCGAAGTCATGCCGATCGCGCGCACCCCGGCCGGAACCGTGTGGTGAAAGTGGTTGAGTGCAGCATCATCGTCAAGGTTCAACAGCGCCGTATGGATGCCCGGCAACGTAAAAATCTTGGCCTTCTGTGCCGCGTACTCCTCCATTGACCCGTGATAGTCAAGGTGATCGCGCGTGAAGTTGGTGAACGCCACAATGTCGAACGCAACACCGTCGACACGGCGCTGCTCGAGCGCATGAGAACTGACCTCCATGGCAACGTTCTTGACGCCTGCGCGGTGGAAGTCATCCAAGAAGTGATGCACGCTCGTGACCTGCGGAGTCGTCATCCCCATGTTGATTCGACGCTGGCTCGTTATGCCCGCGCCGAGCGTGCCTATCGTCGCCGAGCTCATTCCGAGCCGCTGCCAGGCCTGCGTCAACAAGTGAGCGGATGAAGTCTTGCCGTTTGTACCGGTGATGCCGATCATCGACATCGCCGCCGATGGATGCTCGACAAATACATCCGCTTGGACCCCGACCACGTCACGCAAGTGGGCGATCGCAAACACGCGTTCGTCGAGCTCGACGCCCTGCGCAGCCTCGGCATCCACGAGTACCGCTACGGCACCCTGAGCAAGCGCAGGAGCAACGTAGGGCAACGCTGGCGATGCTGCGGTGCCGATGGCAACGAAAACGTCGCCCTCGCGGACCTCACGGCTGTCGTGTACTAGCCGTCGCGCACTAATAGTGACACCGTCGTGCCTCGCATCCCAGAGACCGAGGTCCAGGGTGCGCTGTGGCGCATCCTCCCCGGCCTGACCGGGGTACCACACTTCGATCACGCGAACTCGAAAACGAACTCGATCTCCACTGGAGCATCGAGAGGCAACACCGCTACGCCGACAGCACTACGCGCGTGCTTTCCCGCTTCGCCAAAGATCTCACCAAGAAGCTCCGACGCACCGTTGATGACACCGGGCTGACCGGTGAAGCTGGGGTCGGATGCCACGAAACCGACAACCTTCACTACGCGAGTGATGCGATCCAACGATCCAATCGCGCCCTTCGCTGCGGCGAGGCCGTTCAGCACGCACGTTTTGGCGTACTCATAGGCAGCGTCAGCTTCCACGTCGGCGCCGACCTTGCCGGTCGCCGGAAGCTTTCCGTCAACCAGAGGAAGCTGGCCAGCGGTGTACACAAGGTTTCCCGAGACCATCGCAGGCAAATACGCAGCAAGCGGCTTTGAAGACTCTGGAACCGTGAGGTTCAACTCGGCAAGGCGCTCATCAAGCTGTGACATTTAGTTGTTCTCTTCCTTGGGGCGTTTGAAATAAGCGACAGGGCCCCCTTCAGGGCCGGTTCCCACCTGCACTAGCTCCCAGCCCTCAGATCCCCAGTTATTGAGGATTGCGGTGGAATTGTGCACCATTAGCGGTGTTGTCAGGTACTCCCATTTAGGCATATTTGCGGCTTCCGTTCAGCATGGCGTTATCAATGATCCCCTACTCTTGATCATATGTCTGCCCAAAAAACTCCGCGACGCGGCATCCTTTCGGCTGTTGCTGGAATTATCGGCTTTAGTGCTCTCTCTGGCGTGCTGATCACTGCCATGGTCGCACCCGCGCTTGCCGTAACCGGCATTACCGCCTCAAGCACCATCGGCATCTTCGATGGGCTCCCCGAATACTTTGAGATCGGCAAGCAGCCAGAACGCAACACCCTCTACGCCCAGTTCACGGGCAAAGGCAACGTTGATGGCTACTACCCCATCGCAACGATCTACGACCAGAACCGTCAAGAGGTCAGCTACGACGAGATTTCGCAGTTCGCGATTGACGCCGTCGTCGCAGGTGAAGACCGCCGCTTTTACGAGCACAGCGGCGTCGATCTGCAGTCCATTATCCGTGCAGCGGCAGGTAACGCGATTTCATCTGGAATCGAGAGCGGTGCTTCCACCCTCACAATGCAGCTGATCAAGAACAACTTCATCTCCGCCGCCGAGTCACTACCTAATGAGGATGACCGCAAGGCGGAGTATGAGAAAGCGGTTGCGGAGAGCTACGACCGCAAACTGAAAGAAATGAAGCTGGCCATCGGCCTAGAGAAGCGCTACACGAAGAAGGAAATTCTCACCGCGTATCTCAACATCGCTAACTTCGGCAATGCGACCTATGGCATTCAGGCCGCCGCGCAGCGCTACTACAGCGTTGACGCGAAAGACCTCAGTCTCGAGCAAGCGGCTAGTCTCGTGGCGATTGTTCAGAAACCGAGCACTCGAAACCTTTCTGATCCAGAAAACTACGCGGCCAATCAGGAACGCCGCGACGTCATTCTCTTTGCGATGCTCGATGTCGGAGTGATTACTCAGGAGCAGTACGACGAGGCCCTCGCTATTCCCGTGGATGAAGAATCGGTCGTTCCTTCGGCGCCTCAGAACGGTTGCATCGCTGCGTACACCTACGCGAAGTGGTTCTGTGACTATGTCGTCAAGAGCGTCCCCGACTTCGAGTTCCTCGGCGAAACTAAAGAAGAGCGCGAAGAGAACTGGCGTCAGGGCGGCTACGAGCTCTACACCACCCTCGACCTCGATGCACAAATCCCAGCGCAAAAGGCGACGTGGACGTATGCACCCAACACCGAGACCGCCTTCCAGCTAGGAAGCGCTACGTCGACAGTCGAAGCGAAGACCGGTCGCGTTCTTGTTATGGCAGAGAACAAACTCTTCAACGACACCCTCGATGGCGGCGGCATTGAAAGCACCGCTGTTAACTACAACACGAGCTTCAACTATGGAGGTTCGAGTGGGTTCCAGCCTGGTTCGACCTACAAGGTGTTCACGCTCATCGAGTGGCTGATTCAAGGCAAGGGAATCAACGAGCGCCTCGAGGGTACCGCCCGAGATATTCCCGCCGCTCAGTTCAAAGACAGCTGTAACGGGCCGCACGGTGGCGCGCCCGTCGAATTCGGCAACAACGCGAATGAGAAAGGTATCTACACGGTCGCGGAGGGCACCGCTGAATCGATCAACGGTATCTTCTTCTCGATGGCGACTCAGCTTGATCTCTGCAACATCCGCAACGTTGCCGCAAGCATGGGTGTCGAGCGCGCCGACGGCAACGAGCTGCAGACCAACCCCGCTTCGATCATCGGTACTAACGAAGTGACACCGCTCAGCATGGCATCGGCCTATGCCGCAATCGGTGCCGGTGGGCTCTGGTGCGAACCGATCATCATCGACAAAGCGATCGACTCGCGCAACAACGACCTTGGTGGTCAAGAGAAGAATTGCCGTCAAGCGATCTCACCCGAGGTTGCAGCGACGACCGCGTATGTTCTCACCGAGGTTCTGAACCGCGGTAACGCCGCATACTCCGACCCCAACGACGGCATCCCGATCTTCGGTAAAACCGGAACTACTGACGGAGCTTGGCACACCTGGATGGCCAGCGGAACAACCCGCTACGGAACCGCCACATGGGTGGGAAACATCGTCGGCTCCCAAGACATCAGCGAAGTGTCCTACGCCGATGTCAGCGGTTACCGTCTACGTCACTACATCACGCGCGCAACGGACGCTGCCCTCAATATCAAGTACCCGGGCTCGGCCTTCCCTGAGCCTGATGCGAAGCTGCTGACCGGTTCAGGCACCGAAGTTCCCGATCTGAGAATGCAGACTCTCGAGCAGGCCAAATCGGTGCTCGTGAGCCTCGGCTTCACGTTCAAAGACGGTGGCGAGGTCGACTCCGAGTTGCCCGCCGGTCAGGTCGTAAAAACCAACCCTGCCGCTGGTACCCAATCGGCAGCCGGCGCGACAGTGACGGTCTACACGAGTAAGGGCAACAAGGTTAAGGTGCCCGACGCCGTGGGCGACGGCCAAAGCAACGACTACGCGACTGCTCAGGGCATTCTGAACGGTGCTGGATTCAATAATGTGAGCCAGGGTTGTGAAGTGGTTCCGCTAGGCGATCCGCGCGACGGAAAGGTCACCTCGACCAACCCCGCACCGGGTGTCTTCGCTATACCGAGTGTTCCGATCACCGTTGTGGTGGCACAGATTCTGCCCTGTCCATGACTCGGCGTCTCTCTCCAGCGGCTACCGCACTCGGTGCGGTAGCCGCTGCCGGAGTCGCTGCGTTCGCATGGGGGTCTCTCGTTGAACGCAATGCGTTCACTGTGCGACACGAGACTCTGCCGATCCTCGATCCCAGCGCTCGCGACATCACCGTGCTGCACATTTCGGATCTGCACATGGCTCCGTGGCAGACCCGTAAACAAGACTGGGTACGAGGACTTTCCGTCTTCGAGCCCGATCTCATCATCAATACGGGTGACAATCTCGGCCACACCAACGGCATTGAAGGCATCATGCGTGCCTTTGCACCCTTCGAGGGCACGCCAGGCGTGTTCGTTCACGGCTCAAACGACTACTACGGGCCGCAGTTCAAGAACCCGTTCACCTACTTCACCGCCCCGACTTCTGGGCACCGTCCGGTGGAACATCTCGATACGGATGCTCTCAACAGCTACTTCGAAGACAAGCTGGGCTGGTTGTCTCTCAACAATCACGCCCGAGCGATCGAGCTGCGCGGCTCGCGGCTCGAGCTGTTTGGCACCGCCGATGCGCACCGCGGGTGGGAACGACTTGACCGTCTCCCCGCCAACGTCGAAGAGATGCGCGAAAACGTGGGCTGGGCCGATGACCCTCACGGCCCCGAAACCGTGTCGATCGGCGTCACGCACGCCCCCTACCGTAGAGTGCTCGACGCTCTCGTCACTAACGGCGCGGACGCGATCTTCGCGGGCCACACTCACGGTGGTCAAGTACGAATTCCCGGCATGCCGGCGCTCGTGACCAATTGCGACATTCCTCGTGAGCAGGCAAGCGGCTTGAGTATCTGGCATCACTTGCGTCGCGCAGCATTTTTGAACGTCAGCGCGGGCCTCGGAACATCGATCTACGCCCCCGTTCGCTTCGCGTGCCGGCCCGAAGCCGTCGTCGTGACTCTCACCGCCGGAGATATCGGCTATTCTTGATGCATCGACTACTTCGCTGGTCGATGATCGGGGTGTGGCGCAGCTTGGTAGCGCGCTTCGTTCGGGACGAAGAGGTCGTGGGTTCAAATCCCGCTACCCCGACATGTGCAACAACTAGCACTACACGAAACGCCCTCCTTCGGGAGGGCGTTTCGTCGTTAAGCCTGGTGGTCGCCGTTGTTAGCTGAAGTCAGGATCGGGTGCGCTCCCATAGCTGAACTCGATCTTGGGGCGCCAGCCGCTGTTGAGCACTCCGCCGCTCTCATCGAGATAGCACGCGCCACATAGCGACTGATATCCGACATCCACCCCATCGATCGCGACCTGGTCTCCGTCGAAGATGAAATCGTCGCCCACCGTGCGCGCGTTAAACACTGCTTTGCGGCCGCAGCGGCAAATGGTCTTAAGCTCTTCAAGGGAGTGCGCGATCTCCAGCAGTCGTCTACTGCCGGGGAATGCCACCGTCTGGAAGTCCGTACGGATGCCATAGGCGAGCACAGGAACCTTCTCAACGATGGCAATGCGGAGCAGGTCATCCACTTGCGCCTCGCTGAAGAACTGTGCCTCGTCGACGAGGAGGCAGCTCACAGGTAGCCCGGTCTTCTCGAACACTCTGGCACGCTCTCGCGCGAATACCTCATAGACATCGTCAGTTGGCGAAATAGTGAAGTCGACCTGGCGAGTGACTCCCAAGCGCGAAACGATCGCATTGTCGCCCTTGGTATCGATGTGGGGCTTAGCGAGCAGCACTTGCTGGTCACGCTCTTCGTAGTTGTAGGCCGCTTGCAAAAGCGCCGTGCTCTTGCCGCTGTTCATCGCTCCGTAGCGAAAATACAGTTTGCTCATCAGCGTAGAAATCCATCCTCAGCGGCCCGACGAATCAGGTCAGCTTTTTTACTTGCCGGTCGATTGGCTTTTGCGTACTTCTCTCGCACTCTCCGCAGATAGGTCTTCGCTGTCTCGTATTGCACGTTCATGCGTTCGGCCACCTGCGGGGTGCTTAGTCCAGAAGCGTACAGTGTGAGGGCGTCCGCTTCGCCTGCGCTGAGCTTAGGCTTCGACTGGTCAGCCGACCCCGAAGGGAGCGGGCGCCAATCCAGCGGCTGAGCTCCCTCGACTTCGACACCCATAACGCTACGTGCCGCATCCATCACTTCCTGCATGGGAAGCGACTTCGATAAGAAGGTCGCCGCGCCTGCCGAGATCGCGCGCTCTCGGGCTTCTCGGGAATCGAGACTCGAGAGCACGATTACTTTCGCGCCTGCGGCGCGACACGTGCGCACTCGAGCCTCAATCGAGACCGATTCTTTGAGTTGAAAGTCCAAGAAAACTAGTTCAGTGGGGAACCGATCGCTGTGCACGAGTTCAAGCCAGGTGCTCGCCGTCAGCACCACATCAAAGTCGGGAGCGTTATTGGTGATCCAGCTATTGAGGCTGTCGAGAAGCACTTCGTGGTCATCCAGAATCGCTAGACGAATCGGAGGGCGGTCTCCGAAGTGCGCGCTCATTGCGGATTCAGGGGGTGTCATAAGTGAACCTAATCGTGAGGGTGGGTGAACGATATGAAACGCGCAGACCCGTAAAAACTACACGGAGAACAGCGAAATACGGGGCAAGCGATGAACGCCATGAAGACTCAGATGATGCTACCGTCGCGTGCACGGTGACCAGTGCACCCGTTGCGGTGCGCTCAATAGCAAGTCGCACACTTTCTGGTCGCAATTCTCGCCCGGTGACAACAGCAAGTACCGCTGCACGTAACGCTGTGCGCTGGTGGGCTGTCATGGCCGGCGCCAGACGGTGCGGGTCAACGACGCGGTGTCCGTCATCCAGCGGCCCGAAGGAGTTCGAGACCGCCACTTCTAGCCAGCTGCGGTTAACCTCATTGACCATGAGCTCCCGCAGCGACGCCGCATAACGCGCAGCGTTCTCACGATCTTCTGGCGAAACGATTCCTCGCGTGGCCATTTCAGTAAACAGCGGCACGACATCCCGGTTGAGAATAGTGATGCGGTCCTGTTGCACGGATCGCGCCATGCTCTGGTGTTGACGTTCGCGTTGACGCCCCGACGCGTACTTCACGCGCGATTCCCACCGCTGATGGCTGTGGGCGAGCGAGCCGGCAAAGGCGGCCCCTCCGAGGGACATCGTCAGCACGGGAGTGATCGAGGAGAGCGCCAAAATCATGGGCCCAGCATCTGACGTCGACGACCCCGAGCCGACGAGCGCAATGAATCCGGTGAAGATCGAGGCGACGACACCGACAGTGATGAGTTCGCTCACCGGGCGATACGGTGCAAGCGCGATGCAAGTCACCCCGACGACAATCGGCCCCCAGCCGAGCGTGGCGAGGCCAACAGTATCGATCATCGACGCGGAACTCAGCGCGCACGCTAAGACCGCGGTGCCGACCGCCAGAGCATGCATCGCGGGAGTAAAAGGCGCCCGAAGCGGATCGGACGCAATCACGAGAACAATCGCGGTAACCAGCACTGCAACGATCGCGGCCACCGCGAGACCGATGTGTAAGAGATTAGACACATCAACAGCCGTGGAAATCGCACTAAAAAGAAGAATCCCGAGCGCGGCGAGAACGGTTACTGGGCGTCCATCGAGCGTGCCCAAGGGGTCGAGCTGTTGAATCGCTGGCTGGTCCTCGATCACGTGGCCGGGGGCCGTCGTAGTGCTCATTACGGCACCCCACTACCCGCAGCGGAGAGCTTCTGTGCCCCGGCAGGAACTCTGATCATCACCGAGGTTCCCCTGCCGGGCGTAGACCAGACCTGAACGGTGCCCTCTACCAACTCGATGCGCCGACGTACAGAGTGTTTGAGGCCGAGCCTGTCGTCACCAGTCTCTGCTTCGTCAAAGCCTTTTCCGGCATCCACAACAAGAACGCTGACTTCGGTAGGCGAAGCAAAGATCGCGACCTCAGCCTGCATGACGCCAGAGTGCTTGATGACGTTGACGAGACACTGCCGCACCGCTGGCGCAAGTGCAGAGGCACCCCTGCCGTCGAGGAGAGATAACGATGTGAGGTCGCCCGTGACCTCCACTTCCAGTCCTTCTTGGCGAACCTCCGTGATGACTGCCAAAAGTTCGCTGCTCTGCCAATCGGCGCGAGCGCTATCCTCACCATTCGTAGCGGACTCAGACAGCCACTCTTCGCCGACAAGAACTTCAAGATCCCGAACGATTTGCTCTTGCAAGGGAGTGCTCAGTGCGCCGAAGGGCGCGTTGGCAATGGCTGCGAGGTGCCCGAGAACGGTGTCATGCATGACCGCGGCGGATGTCGCTTCAATTCCGTAGCGCAGCGTCGCCATTTCATCATCTCTCGCCGCTCGGTGAAGCCGGGACTGAACGCGGCGCACCCCGCGCTGACTGAATCGCATCGTGACCAGCACTACAACAACAATCGAGTAAGCCGCGAGGACTGCCGGGTCGATTAGCAAGACACCCAACAATTGCCACGCTGCCAGCGAAACAGCAGCTTCCGCGACGATAAGGCCGACTGTGCACCATGCGATTCCGGCGACCATCGTGAGTCCGGCTCCTCCGATGAGCATCAGAGCAACTCGAGGCAAGTCGAGCAGGAAGTGCCCGACGTCTCCAAAGGGATTGATCTGCGAAATCACGGTAAGAGAGAACCAATAAATCGCTAGGCCGCCAATCACGATGTGGGCGGCGGTGAAGAATGTGGTGCGGTAGCGATTGACGAGCCACACCGTAACCAGCATGGGCACGAGGGCTGCAGCCGCTGGCCACAGTGAGAGCGAGGGATCACCCGCGAAGATGCTCAGCACTCCCGCGAGCGTGACGGAGATGCAAACGGCCGCTACCGTATTGGCGGTGCGCGCGAAGGCTCGACTTACGCTCCGCTGGCGCAAGTGAGCGGGCAAGCCAATCGACATGCACACTCCCTAACGCTTCTATCGCAGTAGGTACAGTATGTCACTCTTCGGGGTACGCAACGTACCCCGCCATCGGGGTACAGATTAGAGCAGCGCTCTCAGCGTTTTAGACAATGTAACCGCAGTTTTTAGGCATGGATTTTTAGCGTCTTTGCTGTGCGAGCCAGCGTCTTCTGCGCGAGTTGCGGCGAGTCAGAAAGCTGTTGACCGAAGCTCGGGATCATCTTCTCGATCTTCGGGCGCCAGTCATCCATGCGATCAGGAAAGCACTTCTCCACGAGCCCGAGCATGATCGGAACAGCAGTCGACGCGCCAGGAGACGCGCCGAGCAATCCCGCTATGCTGCCATCGGCCGACGACACAACTTCCGTGCCGAACTGAAGCACACCGATCTTCTTGGGATCCTTCTTCATCACTTGCACGCGTTGACCAGCAGTGATTCGATACCAGTCCTCAGGCTTTGCATTCGGAACGAAGTTCTTGAGCTCTTGGAACTTAGTCTCTGGACTTGCCATGAGCTGACCAACCAAATACTTCACGAGCGACAGGTTGCTGAGTCCCGCAGCGACCATCGGGAACAGGTTGTGCCAACGAATCGACGCAAACAGGTCGAGGACAGAACCGGTCTTCAAAAACTTGGGGCTGAATCCCGCATAAGGGCCGAACATTAGGCTGCCCTTGCCGTCGACCACACGAAGGTCGAGGTGAGGAACCGACATCGGCGGCGAGCCAACAGCGGCCTTGCCGTAGACCTTGGCGCTGTGCGCGGCGACCACATCGGGGTTGTCGGTGCGGAGGAATTCGCCGCTGACGGGGAAGCCGCCGAAGCCGCGGATCTCTTTGATGCCTGATTTCTGCAGCAGGTTGAGGGCGTAGCCCCCGGCACCGACAAACACGAAGCGTGCGTTGATCGGATCGACGGGAGTGCCACCGACGTCGTGACGAAGCTTGAGATCCCACGAACCATCGCGCTGGCGCTTGAGATTTTTGACGACGATTCCGGTATTAAGCTGAGTGCCGGACTCAACGAGATTGTTGACAAGGTACTTCGAGAGCGCGCCGAAGTCGACATCAGTTCCCGACGGAATGTGGGTAGCTGCGACTGGCTCTGCCTTGCGGCGGCCCGGCATCATGAGCGGTGCCCAGCCGTGAATGACGGCGGGATCTTCGCTGTATTGCATGCCGGCAAACAACGGGTGGTCTTTGAGAGCGTCGAATCGCTTGCGCAAGAACTCGACGTTGGTCTCGCCCCACACGAAGCTCATGTGAGGGGTCGGGTTGATGAACGAGCTTGGCTCGGGCAGCGCGCCTTCGTCTACGAGATACGACCAGAATTGGCGCGACACCTGAAACTGCTCATTAACCTTAACCGCACTCGAAATTTCGATAGAGCCATCGCTCTTCTGCGGCGTGTAGTTCAGCTCGCACAGCGCGGAATGCCCGGTGCCAGCGTTGTTCCACGGGTTCGAGCTCTCTTGGGCTAAGTCGCCCAAGCGTTCAAAGATCTGGATGTCCCAGTCAGGCTGCAGTTGCTTCAACAGCGTTCCGAGGGTGGCACTCATAATTCCGCCGCCGATAAGCGCGACGTCGACGGTTTTCTTCACAACTCCACTTTAGCCGCCCTCTAGAGCCCCAAGGTGCGAAGAGCCTGATCCATCTGCTTAGCTATCTCGGCGTAACCGTCGTCGTTTGGGTGCAGCCCGTCACGCGCCATCCACTCGGGGTGGCCTTCGATCCACCGTGACGCCTCGGGAATGTAGTCGGCATCGATCTGCGTTGCGGCATCTTTTACCCAGCCAATGATGGTGTCTACAGACTTCGGTCGCTCATCCGTGTACCAAAAGGGCTCGACAACAATGACACGCGCGTCGGGCAGTTCCGCCGTCAGTCGATCGAAATCGTCAATGATCTGATCGCGGATGTCATCAGCTCGAGCATCGAAGCTGAAATTGTCGTTGAGTCCCATCGTCACGAACACGATGTCTGGGTTATCCGCGATGACCTGACCGGGCAGGTCATCACCGCCAAAGGTGTTGCGGTTGTTGATGAATCCCAATCCATTCACGCTCGGGTTGAACTCACTCCACCCTCGCTGCTCGCTCACCACGGTCGACCAGCGCTTCTCGGTCGCTGATGCTCCGGTACCGAGAGTGTAAGAGTCGCCGTAGAAAGCGACTCGCACGGCGGTCGGGTCACGCTCAGCTGCACCATCCGCGGGGTTGCAGGCAGCGAGGCTCAAGCTTGCCGCTATCACCACGGTGGCCGCGATTGTGCGGGCTACAGAATCAAACTTCATGATTGGGGTTCGGTACGAACTCCACAATCGATTGCCATCCCTCACCTGAAACGGGAGGCTATAGTCCGAGAGATCGCAGCGCCCGCTCCATATTCGCGGCGATTACGGCGTGACCAACATCATTGGGGTGAAGGTCGTCGCTGGCCATCCATTCAGGATGCCCTGCCAGCCAGTACGATGCTCCGGGAACGTACTCGGCGTCGACTGTGAGTGCGGCCTGATGCACCCACTCGATTATCAGATCGACGGATGCCGGGCGCTCGTCTTTGTACCAGAACGGCTCAACGACAATGAGCCGAGCGTGAGGCAACTCGGCGGTCAAGCGCTCAAAGTCGTGCAGGATTTGGCCGGGGAGCTCGTCGGAGTAGGTATCGAACGTGAAGTTGTCGTTGAGCCCCATCGTCACAATCACGACGTCAGGCTGATCGGCGATGATGAGCTGCGGAAGATCGCCTTGCCCGAAGTGCATGCGCTTTCGCATAAATCCGAGACCGCTCACGCTCGGATTGAATTCACTCCAGCCATACTGCGCGCTGAGAAGCGTCGACCAGCGACGCTCTTCGGTCGATGCGCCCGTTCCCCTTGTGTAGGAATCACCGTAGAAGGCAACACGCGGGCCGCTCGACTCAGCTGCCGCAACGATTAGAGGCTCAGGGGGCGTGGGGGCTCTCGTACAGGCCGCCAGCGCAAGCAAAGACACCGCTATTACGACAGCGGTGATCGACCGAACTGCTGAGCCGGATCTCATAGAAGTCGTTCGCCACAGCCGAAGCGAAGGGTCGCTCCCGCTACACCGCAGCTTTCGCGGCGATCTTGGCGGCAACGAGTTCTGCAATCTGAACCGCGTTGAGGGCGGCACCCTTACGCAGGTTGTCGTTGCTAATGAACAGCGCGAGACCACGACCGTTCGGCACACCCTCGTCGGTACGGATGCGGCCGACAAAGCTGGGGTCGGCACCGGCGGCATCGAGAGGCGTTGGGATGTCGCTGAGGCTAACCCCCGGAGCATCCGCCAGCAGTTCCTTCGCACGCTCAGGGCTCAAGGGCTTGCTGAACTCCACATTGATCGAGAGCGAATGACCAGTGAAGACGGGGACGCGCACGCAGGTGCCGCTCACTAGAAGGTTCGGCAGTTCGAGAATCTTGCGGCTTTCGTTGCGCAGCTTCTTCTCTTCGTCGGTCTCGTTGAGTCCGTCGTCAACGATGCTGCCGGCGAGCGGAACAACGTTGAAAGCAATGTTCTTGGGGAACTTGTTTGGCGCCGGCATCGTGACGGCAGCACCGTCTTCAACGAGCCCCATCGCGTTTTGTGCGACCGCTGCCGCAGCCTGTTCGAGAAGCTCCTCGCCACCGGCGAGGCCTGCACCAGACACCGCCTGGTAGGTGCTGACGATCAGGCGCTCAAGGCCCGCCTCAGCATCCAAAACCTTCAACACGGGCATGGCCGCCATCGTGGTGCAGTTCGGGTTCGCGATGATGCCCTTAACGGCCTGGTCGATCGCGTGCGGGTTGACCTCGCTGACGACCAAGGGAACCTCGGGATCCATGCGCCAGCCCGACGAGTTATCGATGACGGTGACACCGGCAGCAGCGAAGCGCGGTGCCTGAGCCTTCGAGGTCGTCGCTCCCGCAGAGAAAATCGCAACGTCAAGGCCCGTGGGGTCGGCAACAGCGGCATCTTCAACGGTGATCTGCTCACCCTTGAACGGCAGAGTCGTGCCAGCGCTGCGCGATGACGCGAAGTAGCGAATCTCCGCTACCGGAAAGTTGCGCTCTTCAAGCAGACGGCGCACAACAGCACCGACCTGACCGGTCGCGCCCACAACACCAATACGGATGCCTGCATTACCCATGAAAACCTCTACCTACAGTTCGTGTTCGGCAACAGTAGCGCCGAATATCCCAATCTACGACAAGCGCTGGCTTTGCAGCCAACGAAACTAGCGGCCCGTGCCCGCGTGGACGACAGCCTCTTCGTCACCATCGAGGCCGAACGCGGTGTGAACGACGCGAACAGCTTCAGCAACAGTGTCAGCACGCGTCACGACAGAAATACGAATCTCACTCGTGGAGATCATTTCCATATTGATTCCAGCCTCAAAGAGCGCCGTAAACAGTCGAGCGGACACTCCCGCATTCGTGCGCATACCGCCGCCAACAACCGAGAGCTTGCCGATCTGGTCGTCGTGCTGCAGCGACTCGAAGCCGACTTCTTCTTGACGGAAGGTCAGTGCACGCAGCACGTCTTCGGCATCCGACTTCTTCAGGGTGAAGGAGATGTCGGTGCGACCCGTGGATGCCAGAGAAACGTTCTGAACGATCATGTCAATGTTGGCATTGGCCGAAGCCACGATCGTGAAGATCTGCGCAGCCTTACCGGGAACGTCAGGAACCCCAACCACCGTGATCTTCGCTTCGCTC
>Ga0209344_10003229_pt1 | contig 16400 bp, 12 predicted proteins | sample Cruoilmetagenom6_FD_187293 | JGI IMG/M metagenome (GOLD analysis project Ga0209344, IMG submission 187293) | Oil polluted marine microbial communities from Coal Oil Point, Santa Barbara, California, USA - Santa Barbara Oil Seep Sample 6 (SPAdes)... | ecosystem: Environmental > Aquatic > Marine...
TTTGGGATATATTCTGCTCGCGGATTGTCCATTATGCACAATCAACGCGGGTGTAGTTCAGTGGTAGAACGTCAGCTTCCCAAGCTGAATGTCGTCGGTTCGATCCCGATCACCCGCTTTTTTATTCCGATCGCATCGGGTTCCCTGATCCGGTTGGATCCTTGGCAGGATTGTTCGCACGGTATCCGCCATATGTCCCCGATTGTGGCTCACATACGACTTGCGGGTCACCCCGCGGGCTAAGATCATACACATGAGTCAACAGTCACTACCAATGATCATTCAGGGCGGAATGGGTGCCGGCGTATCGAGCTGGACGCTCGCCAATGCCGTATCGCGAGCCGGGCAGCTCGGGGTGGTCTCCGGCACGGCACTCGATGTGATCCTGGCTCGTCGGCTCCAGGTCGGTGACCCGGGCGGGCACATGCGTCGCGCACTGTCCAACTTCCCGATCCCCGAAGTCGCCCAGCGCATCATCGACAAGTACTTCGTTGAAAACGGCAAAGAGAGCGACAAGCCATTCAAGCCAAAGCCCATGCCGGCCCAGAAGCCATCGCGGCACCTCGAAGAGCTCTTGGTCGCGTCGAACTTCGTCGAGGTCTTCCTCGCCAAGGAAGGCCATGACGGGCTCGTCGGGATCAACTTCCTTGAGAAGATCCAGATTCCGAATCTGCCATCGATCTTCGGCGCCATGCTTGCCGGCGCATCGCACATCCTGATGGGCGCGGGCATCCCCAAAGCCATCCCCGGCATCATCGACAAGCTGTCTCGGGGCGAAGCCGTGGACATGCGGATTGATGTGCAAGATGCCGATCGCACCGAAGAGCATGTGACCCAGTTCGATCCCAACGAGTTCTTCGAGGGCACCCCACCCAAGATCGGGCGACCCGACTTCCTCGCGATTATCTCGTCGGCAACGCTCGGCAACATGCTCGCCAAGAAATCCTCCGGCAAGGTCAACGGCTTCATCATCGAAGGCCCCACCGCCGGCGGGCACAACGCCCCACCACGCGGCAAGATGCAGCTGAGCGTCGAGGGCGAACCGATCTACGGCGATCGCGACGCGGCGGACCTTGCAGCGATCAAAGCCATCGGGCTCCCCTTCTGGCTCGCCGGCTCGTATGCAGAGCCTGAGCGATTGGTCGAAGCCCTGGAAGCCGGAGCCGCGGGCGTCCAGGTCGGTACGGCCTTTGCGTACTGTGCCGAGTCTGGGCTCGATCCCAAGCTGATCGCGGACACCCTAGAGATGAGCAAGGCGAAGACCGCCCATGTCTTCACAGACCCCGTCGCGTCCCCCACCGGCTTCCCGTTCAAGGTCGTCGATATGCCTGGGACACATTCGGACCAGCACATCTACGAAGAACGCACCCGCATCTGCGATCTGGGCTACCTCCGCCACGCGTACAAAAAAGAGAACGGCAAAGTCGGCTGGCGATGTCCGTCCGAGCCCATCGAGGACTACCTCAAAAAGGGCGGCAAGCTCGAGGACACCGTCGGACGCAAGTGCGTGTGCAACAGCCTGATGGCCAACATCAATCTCGGACAGGTACAGAAGAACGGCGAGCTCGAGAAGCCGTTGATCACTTCGGGTGACGATGTCGCCCACATCGCCCGCTTCCTCAAGCCCGGCGAAACCACCTACAGCGCCAACGATGTCATCGAGTACCTGATGCGTGACATCGAGCAAATCGCGCCCGTGTCTGCTGCGTCAAACTAAATCAAAATCAGTATCGATCAAGGCTTCTGGATTTCGTATCCGGCGGCTTCCCACGCGAGAAATCCGCCTGTGATATTGGTCGCGTTGTGCCCATGCTCATTGAGATACGAAACCGCTCTGGCCGATCGGATCCCGGATCGGCAGTTGACATAGATCGGCTGCCCAGATGGCACTTCGTCCATGCGTTTGGGGAGCTGGACATACGACACATTGGTCGCCCCGGGGATATGCCCCTCGGCAAACTCGCTGGCGTTCCGCACATCGAGAATCACCGCATCGTCCAACGCATGGATTTTGTCGACTTCAAGCTCTTGCGTGGTGTGCAAATCTGATCGTGGCTCCAGATCATCGGGGTCGATCCAGTGGATCACGCGATCTAGCCCAACCCGGACAAGCATCCGGACAGCTTCTTCGATGGTGTTTAGATCAGCAACCAGAACAATCGCTTGCTCGGGTTCGATAAACGCTCCGGCTACCGTAGAGAACGATTTCTCTGGAAGAATCGAGTACGATCCCGGTAGGTGGCCTTCCCTGAACGACTCCCATGGGCGTGTGTCAATGATGACCGAATCCGTTGGGATCGAGTCAACCGTGCACTGGCTCGGCTGCGGGAGTCCACCAAGCACGGCCGGCCCGGTTCGGTTCTCACGCTTCATCCGGGCGAAGTACGCCGGGGGCTCGGGCTGTCCATCGAGAATCGACGCGACAAACTGATCCGGCTCGGTTGATTGTTTGAATGCTGAGTTGAATCGGCGTTCGTAGCCCATCGTGGTCTGAGGCACCGCCCCGAGCGCCTTCCCGCACGCGCTGCCAGAGCCATGCCCGGGCCAGAGCTGGAGGTAATCAGGATGGGTCGAGAACTTGCGGAGCGACTCGCCGAGCCTGCGGGCGCTGGGCTCACGGTTGCCAACATGCCCTGCAGCCGTCTCCAACAAATCCGGGCGTCCGACATCGCCGACAAACATAAAGTCGCCCGTGACGATGCCCATCGGCTCGTTCGCCTCGCCGCCCAGATCAGTGATCTCAAAGCAGATGTGCTCGGGCGTATGCCCCGGGGTGTGGAGCACGCGGAGCTGGATATTGCCGACCATGATCAGATCGTTGTCCTTGAGGAGCGTGTACTTGTACGGGTTGCCATCGCGGTTTTTTTCGTGAACCCAGCGATAGTCCCAGTCGGGACCGCCCTCGTCAGAGAGGTAAGCCCTCGCACTGGTCTGCTCACAGAACTCACGCACACCCGAGAGGAAATCGGCATGGATGTGCGTCTCGGCCGCCGCGACGATGGTCAGGTCTTCTTGCTGGGCAAGTGCGATGTACCGGTCGATATCGCGCTCGGGATCGACCACGATCGCCTCGCCGGTCTTCTGGCACCCGATCAGATACGCGGCTTGGGCCAGCGTGCGGTCATAGATCATCCTCATGAACATGGATCGGCTCCTTGGGCGACTGCGATGCTCGGTCGAGACGCCGAGGTCATCATATGATCACGCGTCGGCCTGGCCAAGACTCGCCGCCAGAGACTTTCCGGCCAGGTGCCCCCCCGCCCATGCCCACTGGAAGTTGAACCCGCCGATCCGACCATCCACATCGAGCACTTCGCCCACAATCCAAAGCCCATCGCACACCCGGCTCTGCATCGTCCTCGGATCGAGCTCATCGAGCACCACGCCCCCGGCGGTGACCTCGGCGAAGGTGAACCCGCGGTTGCCGCTGATCTGGATTGGGCACGCCGTGAGCAGGTGGACGAGCCGTCTACGCTGATCGCGTGTGAGAGCGTGCCCCGGGCTGCTCGGATCGATACCTGAACGCTGGCAGAGCATCTTGCCGAGTCGATCGGGTATCAGCGTACGCAGATACCCACCAACGGACTGCTTGCCGATCTGCTGAAGCTGGGCGTCGAGTTCGTCGAAAGATCCGCCGCCGAGCCAGTTGATGACCAACGCGGTGTCCGGATCATCGAGCTGGGCATCAAAGAACCATCGGCTGACATCCAGAGCCCCCGGCCCCGAGAGCCCGAAGTGCGTGCACAGCAGGTCATTGGTGAACTGGGCGAGGCGTTTGCCGGTCCCGGACTGCACCTCGATCGTGGCCCGCGTGGCGATGCCCGAGAGCTCCGTGATCCACGCTGATTCAGGACCGGTGGTCATCGGCACCAACGATGGAAGCACGCGCTGCGTCACCGTGTGCCCAAACCCTTTGAGGAACCCATACCCCGCGCCGTCGGACCCGCTCTTGGGCAGTGCGAGCCCGCCGGTGGCGATGACGAGCCGATTGGTCTGCATGGCTTCTTCTCCGGTACGAACAACAAAGCCGGTATCGATTCGCTCGACATGATCGACGCGCCACGGATGCATCAGCTCGACCCCGAGCCGAGCACACTCATTGAGCAACGCATTGAGCACGGTTTTAGACGAATCCGTCACCGGGAACATCTTGCCGGTGTCTTCTTCCTTGAGTTCGACCCCGAGCTGGGCAAAGAACTCGATGGTGTCATTGGCCGTCCACGCTTTGAGCACCTTTTTGATCGTGTTGCGCGAGCCCCCGGCGTAGTCCTTGGGCAGCACCCGATGATGCGTCACATTGCACCGTCCCCCGCCGGCGACGAGGATCTTGGCACCGATCTTCTTGGCCCCATCGACGAGCACGATCCGGGGCTGTATCTGCATATGAGCGCACGATCGAGCCGCCCAGATGGCGCTCATCAAGCCCGCCGCACCCGCTCCCACAATGACCACATCCGCTCGATCCATGGACAAGCCTAGACCCGAGCGCATAAAAAAACGGGCACCATACAGATACCCGCTTGAGAGAGATGACATTGTCGGCCTACTCGTCGAACATCCCGAGCTGCCACATCATGAACATCCGATGGTCGGCCACATCGCGGATCCGCAGGTGCAACGGCTTGCCCCCGCCGTGCCCAGCATCGCGATCGACCCACAACAGGATCGGCTCGTCGTTCAGATCTGACCCGGTAGAAGCCTGCATAATCGCGGCCATCTTGCGAGCGTGCAGCGGATGCACACGGGTGTCGTTTTCGCCGGCCGTGAAGAGCACCGCGGGGTACTTGGTGCCGGGCTTGACATTGTGATAGGGCGAATACTTGCGGATGTACTCGTACTGCTCCGGGTTCTCGGCCGTCCCGTACTCGGGCACCCAGTAGCGGGCCATCAGGAAGTTCTGGTAGCGGACCATATCAAGCAGCGGCACCGACGAGATCACCGCGCTAAACAAGTCCGGACGCTGCACAACCACCGCCCCGGTGAGCAGCCCGCCATTGGAGCCGCCCGCGATCCCGAGTTGGTTCGGATTGGTGTACCCATTGTCCACGAGCCACTCGCCCGCGGCGATGAAGTCATCGAACACATTCTGCTTCTTTTCGAGCATCCCGGCTTCGTGCCAGGCGTTGCCGTACTCGCCGCCGCCACGCAGGTTGGCGACCGCGTACACCCCGCCGTTCTCGTACCATGGGAACATGGTTGACGAGAAGTACGGCGTCTGGCTGATATCAAAGCCCCCGTAGCCGTACAAAATCGTCGGGTTCTTGCCATCGAGCTTGAGCCCCTTCTTGTGCACGAGGAACATCGAGATCGGGGTGCCGTCCTTGGAGTCGTACCAGACCTGCGAGACCTCGATGGTTGAAGGGTCGACGGGGACATCCGGGCGGGCCCAGAGTTCACGCTCGCCGGTTGCCAGATCGATCTTAAAGATGCTCCGAGGCATGTTGTAGCTCGAGAAGCTCAAGAATCCGGTCGTGCGATCGTCCGAAACGGTCAAGCCGCCGGATCCGATACCCGGAAGATCGAGATCGCCGAGCGATTTGCCGGCATAATCAAAGAGCGCGATCCGGGTCTTGGCGTTTTCAAGGTAGTCCACCGCTAGGATCCCGCGGGCGAACGAGACACCCTCGATCACCAGATCATCGCTGGCGGGCACGACGGCTTGCCAGTTATCAAAGCCCGGGTTGGTCAGGTCGATAGACGAAACAGTCCCGTTGGGAGCATCGAAAGAGTGCTGCATAATCAGGCGATCACCATCGAAGTGCGCCCCGCCCATGCGTCCCATCTTGCCGATCGCCATCGGTGTCAGCTCAAGATCACCGGTGCGGAACCATTGATCCAGATCCGCGACCCACATGTCCACGCCGGCGGTTCCGGTCCAGTAGCCAACGACCATCCAGCGTCCGTCTTCCGAAGGCATCCCGAAGGGGCCCCAGGTTGTTTTGAGCGCTTCGAGTTCTTCGCTGGTCTTGTTGAGATCGCCGTAGAAGAACTCGATATCGTGTTGGCGGAAGAGCACCTGATCCTCACGATGGTGCGTGCCGATCTTGTGGAGCTTCATCACCGATGAGTACGCGTCGTCAAGGTCTTCGAGACGCTGATAGAAGAACCCGGAGTTATCCGGGAGCCATTGCGAGAAGTTCACCTTCCCCGGGATCACGTCGGCGAGCCACTCGCCGCTCTCGACATCCATCAGATACAGCGTCGAGTTCTCATCGCCCGACTTGTACATCCCGAAGGCCATCAGCGAGCCGTCCTTGTTGGGAGCGGTCCAAGAGACCGTCGTGAGCCCGCTGGGATCGATCGCCCGCGGATCGAGCAGCACCCGATCATCGCCATCGAGCCCATCACGCACATACCGCACACTCTGAGGCTGCGTCCCTTCGCGTTTGGAATAAAAATACCGATTCCCATACACACTCGGGGCCCCGATCCCCGGGACCTCCATCAGCTCGCGCAATCGCTCTTCGAGGGCCTTGCGTCCGGGCAGGTTGTCGAGCACCGAGCGGGTGTAGCTGTTCTGTGAGTCAGTCCAGGCCCCGACCTCATCATTGACGACCCCCATGTTACTCGGGTCCGAGTTGTCCCCTTCGAGCCAGCGGTAGTTGTCCGTGACCGGCTGGCCGTGGATGGTCTCGGTCACCGGGCGAACTTCAGTCTCGGGCTGCTGGGCCCAGCAGGTGGCAGCGATCCCGCCGAGTGTGAGCATGGGCATGAGCATCATGGGTAAGGTTCTCATCCGAGAATTCTCCGGAAAAAGCATGGCGACACGATAAGCCGGCACGCGTGTGATTCGTGTGTTTGATGGTACCGGATGTGGCTTCAAAAGATGCACAAAGCTAATCGCTTATTGTTGGTCGATGCAGTTTTTTGAGATAAACTCAGAGTCTTATGACAGTGAACGAGTCCGCATTCCATCCGAAAACACCCCTGATGGAAGCCATCTTTCTTGAAAATGAACACGAGTCATTGCAATGGGTCAAGAAACTGCTCGATGCTGGCGAAGACCCAAATCAGCTAGACTACTCATGCTACCAGCCCCCACTTTATGAAGCGTGGGGATTGGGAAAGACAGAGGTCGTTCGGCTCTTACTCGATTATGGCGCACAAATCATCACCGATAAAGGTCTACTCGATGAAGTTTCGGTTGGGTTCGCTCCAATAGCGGCAACACTACTCTTACTTGAAGCAGGTCATTCGTTCAAGGAATGTATGATCTTGAAGGGCGACGAGCCGATGTGCGAATCGGATTCGAATCTTCTGACTTATCTTTTGGAGCAAGAACAATGGGATCATATACAGGCCTTTGAAAAATATGATCTGTTTTGCTTAATCAATGCATTTGGTTTTTTAGGACTCACGCCATTGGCCGAGATGGCGAGGGATAATCGGATTGAACAAGCACGCTGGCTTCTTCAAAAGAAAGCCGATGTGAATGCCCAGTGTCAGAACTGCATAGGTTATACGGCTCTGGAAAAGGCTGTTGATGGTAAGCATCTGGAAATGATCAAACTACTGATCGATGCTGGTGCGAATCCGAATATTCGTACTTGGATGGGAGCGAGTTGTCTCGATCGTGTTCAGACAATTGATCCATCAAGAAGAAAACAACGCCACGACCCCTCAAAGCGAGCAGACCTCAAGGAAATCAAAGATCAGGTCCTCGCGGCGAGTAAAAACTTTCCGATCGAGCCTCTGTGATTGAACTCTACTGCACCAGCCCCTTCGTCAACCGCATAAACGCCGTCTCCAGGTTCACCGGCTCTTCCTGGAAGTGCGTCACGCGGAAGCCGTTGTTGATCAGGACATTGGGGATGTCGGTGAAGTTGCCGCCCTGGCGATCGTCGTAGTGGGCGTGGATGATCTGGCCGGCCCCGCCGCCCAGAGCCGTGCCGTCGCCTTGGACAATCCCGACCTTTTCGACCCCGGGCATGGTCTCGAGCACCTTGGTCGCGGCTTCGATCCGCTCGGCCACCCCGATATGCACCACATGCCCGACCTTGGCGCGCCGGAGGATCTCGTCGACGGACCCGCTGAAGAGCAGCTCGCCCTTCTCGATGATCCCGACGGTGTTGCACAGCTCGGCGAGCTCATGGAGAATATGGCTCGAGATAAGGATGGTCTTGCCCATCTTCTTGAGCTCTTTGAGCAGCTCGCGGATCTCGATGCGTGCGCGGGGATCGAGCCCGGACGCTGGCTCGTCCATCAGCAGGACTTTCGGGTCATGGAGCAGCACGCGGGCGATGCTCAGGCGTTGCTGCATCCCGCGCGACAGCGAGTTGACCTCGGCGGTCTGCTTGTAGGTCAGGTCGGTGAGTTCGAGGACATCGTTGACGACCTTCTTGCGCTGCGAGCCGTTGATGTTGTAGGCGGCTGCGAAGAACTCCAGGTACTCGTGCACCACCATGTCCTGATACGCACCCATGAAGTCGGGCACATACCCGATTAGCGGGCGGATCTGGCGGTTCTGATACCCGATCGTCATCCCCGCGACCTGTGCCTGCCCGGACGACGGCTTGAGCAATGTCGCGAGCACCTTGATGGTCGTCGTTTTGCCCGCACCGTTTGGCCCGATGAACCCGAAGCAGTCGCCTTCTTCGATCTTGAGGTTGAGCGCGTTGAGCGCGATCAGGTCGCCGTAGCGTTTGGTGAGGTTTATCGTTTCAATCATCGCCATTATGGGCTCTCTTTCGACTCTTGATCGGTACTGTCTGTGCGTGTGCTCGAATCGTTACTGCCGCCCAAGAACTCGGGTGGCTGCCCATCAAAGGGGTAGATCCAGGTGACGATCGTCTTGCCCGAAGCCGGGACCGGGCGATCGTTAACCCACATCGGCGATGGCATGCCGTCGGTGCTCGCGTCGCCCTTCGGGATGTCCACCACGCCCATGATGATCAGCGTGGGCTCGGTGAACCATTTGCCAAGGTCCCATCCGTGGAGCATCTTCTTCTGGGCGAGCCGATCGCCGACGGTGTCGTTGGCCGAGTTGTTGAACCGTGGCGGCTCAAGCTGGGATAGGAATCGGCTCGCGATCAGGCGGTCGTTGACCGAACCACTGGAGGACCCGAGCCCGGACTGAGGCACGCCGTAGCGGATCGCGTTCTCGAAGTAGTTCATGTTGCGCGTGTTGCGTGTCTCTGCGGATATCTTGGTGATCGATTCGAGATCAATCGCTTCTTGAGGGCCCCATCCAGCCGTTCCAAAGTTGGGCGAGAGCACCGCTGTTCTGGTCAGCGAGCGCCGCCCGATATTCCCGCCGGGTGTGAGCACGGGCACTTCGCCGGCCAGCACGAACACCGTCACATCCTTGAGCGGCCCCGGCAGATTGTGAACGAGCTGCCCGCTGACAACCGTGCCGTCGATTGTCAGTCTCGGCGCGTTCAGATCGCCCGGGGTCCCGACGGGCGTGGGCATCGACCAGCGGGCATCGCCGGCCCATTGCGACATAAACACTTTGACCGTCGCCCGTGTGGGCACCCGGATGGCGTTCGGATTCTTCGACTCCACCCGGTAGCCCGAGTTATCCGGGAAGCCCTTGGTCAACGCGTTGAGCGTGTCCGGTGACGACCAAGGTGAGAGTAGGTTGGATGACTCCTGAGCCCCGAAGCCCGAGATCGACTCAGGATCATCAAGGCTCAGCACGGCGGTGCCATAGCTTGGGAGCATCACACTCATCCATGATCGCGAACGCTGGGTGTCTTGGCCGTGGACCTGCTCAATGAAACTCAGATGGGTGATATCGGTGGTCTTGGGGCGCATGGTGGTTGCTCCCAACCACGCGAGGGCCGTGAATACGCCCGTTGTCGCGATGAAGGCGACCCACGCGTGCTGCTTGAGCTTCTTGGCTTTGAGTAATCCATACCCGACCGGCCCGGCGATCAGCCAGTATAACGCGAACACCACAATCCCGAAGAAGATCCCCTGAACTGCCTGCCCGGTCTTAGAGATTTCGCCAGAGACCCCTTGATCAAAGACCACCAGTGATCGGTTATTGATGGCGTTTTTATCATTGTCGCTCATCATGGCCGGGCGAACAATATCGCCACGCTGCCCGAGCACACGGTGCCAGAAGGCTTCGCCCTCGGGGAGCCCTACCCGGCGCAGCTGCCCGTGATTGAGCGGCAGCCCCACCACCGTCACCATGCCCGAGCCGATCAAGCGACGGATGACGACGCAGTCGCCGTTGGGGGCATTGAGCACCGGGATGGCATCGGTATCGGGCTCAACACTCGCCGAGCTATCGAGCGGCTCAAAGGCATACACCACCGCGTTATCGGGGAGTGCGATCGTTTTGGATTCGGTCAACAGTGACCGGTAGGATTCAAGATCAACGCCCTCGCGTCGTGTCGGTGTGGCGATCTCGGGGAGGATCGATCGCAGCGGATGAGCCCCCGAGTACCACGGGTCGCCACTGCTCGGGAGGACAAGCACAAGGTGCCCGCCGCGCTCGACCCATGTGCGGATAGCGCGGGCTTTCTCAGGTGAAAGCCGCCCGGGCGCGGACGCGGCGGTCTCGGTGTTCGACCACACCAGCGTGTCCATGCTCACAAGCCCCTGCCAGCGATCGGGCAGGTTGTCCACGCCCAGACCGGGCGAGGTGCGGATCAACTCATGGCTGTATGGACGGGCGAGCCGGTTATTGACCACGAATCCGTACTGATCCATCCCGAGTTGGTTGTTCCCGACGACGCCAGCGAGGACAACGGTTGGAGGCTGGACCTGCGGGTTGTAGATCGGCTGGGTGCCCAGGAGCTTGCCCGCCCGGAACCCGAGCTGCCCGACCTGGGTGTTGCCGGTGTCGATCGCCTCGTAAGCACGGAGTTCGTATTCAAGATCTGCCCCGCGGTATGGGATCCACGCATAGAGCCAGAAGCTCTGCAGCGATCCCGGGTTGGTCGTGATCACACGATCATATTGGGTCTCGTCACCGTCCTCATCACGGAAGGCCAGTCGGAGGATGACATCGCCCCCCGAAGAGCCCTGGTCAAGCACCTGAACCTGGATCCCGGTCCAATCGCCCGCGCGGGCGAGCCCGCCGACCCCGAAACTCACGACAGAGAGCTGAATGCGCCCTTGTGGCAGGGGTTCTTCCTGAGCCAAAGCAGGCGAAAGGCATAAACCAAACAAGAGCATCAGCGCGCACAACGCTTGCACAGTTACAACTCGGCATTGGTGGATCACGGTTGAGCAAGCCTCCTGCTTGGGCACCTGTGCCCGCGCCATCAATCCCGTGGAGGCGAGGCAGGCAGAATCTGCGTTTATTCTACATCCAATGTCCCAACATTGCATCGAGTCCATGAAATCTGCCAAAGATTCTTATGTCAAAGGCCGATGTTCTGGGCATGGTCACCCTCTCTACACCCATGCTTATTGTCCTACTCGTCGCCGGCACGATCACCGTGATCTCGATGCTCAGCGTCTTCGCCAATGTGATCGGACACGAAACCCAGCTCCATGATCTCCGAAACCGCGTCAAGGATCTCCAGTTCCAGCACGCGATGTACATCGCCACGATTAGCGGCCAGATCTCGAAAGAGGGCACCGTCGATATCCTCGATGAGGATGGGAATGTCGAGGAAAGCGAACCGGCTCTCGAAGTCGGAATCGAACTCCCTTCTGATGGAGCAGATACTCCCGAAGAATCATTCCCAATCGAACCGGGCAATACACAGCAGGCACAGCCCCAGGCCGCTGCTGCTTGATCCATACTCAGGTTGACGAACGCTCGATGCCCTTGAGTTCCTCAATCAGCGCGACATGAGAGCGGGCACCCATCCGGAAGCAGTCGAGCTCGAATTTCTCGTTGGGCGAGTGCACCCGATCATCGTCGAGCCCGAAGCCCATAAAAATCGTTTCGAGCCCGAGCACATCCTTGAGCAGCCCGGCCACCGGGATCGAGCCGCCAGACTTGATCATCGCCGGCGGACGACTACACGCGATCTCGATCGCTCGCCCCGCGGCCCGCAGAGGTGCTGAATCGGTCGCGCAGGTCGCCGGGGCTCCGCCGCCATGATCTTCGAACTTCCAAGTGCATCCCGGCGGGGTTCGTTCTTCGAGCCATGCGAAGAACGCCTTGGTGATCTTCGCACTGTCCTGGTCATCGACCAATCGGAAGGATACCTTGGCGCTCGCCTGTGATGGGATAACCGTTTTGGCGCCCGGCCCGGTGTAGCCGCCGATGATGCCGTTGATATCGGCGGTGGGCCTGGCCCACTCGCGTTCAGTCGCGGTGAATCCGGCTTCCCCGATGTTCGCTTCGGGCGGCAAACCGATCCCCTTGAGTGCGGCGTTGGCATCGACATTGAGTGCGGCCCACTGAGCCTTCTCGTCATCGGTTAGTGTGCGCACGCCCTCGTAGAACCCGGGGATCGTCACGCGTCGCTCCGCGTCCCAGAGCTGGGCGAGCACCTTGGTGAGCTCATTGATCGGGTTGGGCACCTTGCCGCCCCAGAGCCCGGAGTGCAAGTCTTGGTCTGGGCCGATCAGTGTCACTTCCGTATATGCGAGCCCGCGGACGCCGTAGGTGATGGCTGGCTGCCCACGCCCAAGCATCCCGGTGTCGGAGATCAGGCAGACATCGGTCTTGCCGAGCCGATCAGCGTTGTCGGCGACGAACTGTTCGAGGTTCACCGAGCCCGATTCCTCTTCGCCCTCGAGCATGACAGTGAACTTGACGCCACCGCCAGCGACACCCGTGGTCTCGTGCCACGCGCGCATGGCTTCGAGGAACATCATCACTTGCCCTTTGTCATCGCACGCGCCGCGGGCCACGACCCGCTCGCCGATTTCACCCTCGGCCGGCTTGAGAATTGGCGTGAACGGATCGGATTCCCACAGCTCGATCGGGTCGGCGGGTTGGACATCGTAATGTCCATAAAAGAGTACATGCGGGCCGGTGTAGTCGTCCGAACCCGGCGAGGTCGCCATGACGATCGGATGCCCGGGGGCTTCCTTGGTGCCTGTTGGGCAGATCTCCGTCGCAAAGCCCGAAGCGGCCAGATGATCGCTGGCCCACTGGGCCGCCCTCGCGGTGTCGGCGTCATGCTTGGGATCGGTCCCGACCGAGGGCATCGCGAGCCATTCCATCAACCGGGCGATCGAGCCGTCCTCGTTGGTGCCCAACCAGTCCATTGCCTTCTGTGTGCTCATCGCTTCGCTCCGTTCCGAATCATCCTTGGCCAGTGCTCAACCATTTCTTGACCAGAGAGGATAGGAGCCCGTACCCTCGATATGGGATCAGGCGGGGCAACGATTCGCTATCGTTTGCGTCCTTTGACCCAGAGCACCGCGATCTCGCCGGGGGTGTACACAAGCTGATCGTCGTAGAATGCTTGGTACATGTTGCCCTCTTCCGGCTTCCGGCTGATCCGGACCGAGTCGATCTCAAGGTGGCGGAGGATCTCCCGCTCAATGACATTTTCACGCAGCGTCTGCGGCTCCTCGGCGGTTCTTGGCTCGTGGAGATTAAAGCTCCCGATGAACAACCCGCCCGGCTTGAGTATCCGAAGCATCTCGCCGGCCATCGCCTCGAAGTGATCCACATGGTCGATCGCGTTGAGCGTGTAGAGCACATCGACGGAATTGGAATCGAGCGGGATCTGGGTCTCGGTGGATTGGACATACTCCATCGCGTGCGAGCGGAGGCAATCGCCAAAGGCGTTGACATACTGCTCGACGAGCACATCGATCCCGAGCCGGAGCTTGGCCGAGTTGGCCCATTCCAGACTCCCCCGCGGCCCACACCCAAAGTCCGCGACGACCTTCCCAGCGAGGAACGAATCGTCGGGCTCCTGAGCCATCGCGAGCATGATCCGCTGGTAATGGCTGTTGGAGAACCGCCCGTGATCCTGCGCGAACCGCTCTTTCCAGTACGCGAGCTCGGCCCCGTGTTTGGAAATCATGCGATTGCGGAGAGCGCGTTTGAGTGTCCGGGCGTATGATCCGAGCATGCGTTGACCTTGTATAGAGATCCAGAGTGCACATCTGCGAAAACGGCCGAGGCCGCTGACGAATCAGTAGGCTCGGCCGTTATGTGTATAGTCGCTCGGTGGGGTTATTGGATTTTCACATCCCCGCCGCGATTGCCCTGTTGCTGGAGCATAAACGCGATTGATTCATCGGTGTTATCATTATCTTCCCAGACGGTCCCGGTGGGATGCCATGGGTTTGGGTTTTCCCACATGTCCTTGGAATCAACAGTCCGTACGGAGTTGTCGAAATACAAGGCGTTGACCGTGCGATCGCCATGCCGCATGGAAATATCGACATTTGTTGTAGACGAAGAGGTTTCTGATTCTCGGCCGTAAGCAGTTGAACTCCTAAAGGAAGGAGACGAAGATGCAAAGTTGCCAAAAAAGCGTGGTGCAACTTCAGGATTCAAAGATAAACCATCTACTTCCCCTTCACCCGGATCAGTCCAGAATCGAGTTCCATCTGCGGCCATAATTTTGGATGAGATGGAAGTCCCAACGGATGTGAACTTATGCCGGAAACCCTTCGGTTGAGTTGGGCCTCGATCGTTTGAAAGCATGGAAGTCACATCCGGATCCAGTTGGATTGATCCGGGAACATTGATGGAGTTTACAATCCTCGTCACTGCGCCTGATGCATTTTGGCTATAGTGTGCAAACCCCGATGGCATGAGATAGCTCACTTGCTTAATCCCAGTAATTGTTTGTTCATCAAACTCGTCGAAATCACCGGGCATCCCGCTGCCACCACCGCCTTGAAACATAGCATCAATAAAGTTAGCAGCCGAGGCACAGCCAAAGTCATTGTTGAGCTGAGCGGTCTTTACTGATCGACGATCAGAGAAAGAGAGTGAATCCCCGAGCAATGGGGTAATCCAATCTTGTGTCTGAGTAGGAGTGAGTGAATCCGTCGATCCCTCAAGTACTTCAGCACCAGACTGGAAACCCTCACCAGGGACGATCACATTACCAAGATACTTGGCCCCGTTATTGACCGGGCTTGCGTAGTGGTCTTTGTAGTCGAGCCCATAGACATTGGCGGCGGTGCCGATGCTCTTAAGGTTATTGGCACAGACGATCTTCTGAGCTGTGGCACGGGCTTGCCCGAGTGCCGGGAGCAGGATGCCGATCAGGAGTGCGATGATCGCGATCACCACCAAGAGTTCGATCAGTGTAAATGCTTTTCTGGTCTTCATTTCTGTATCCTCTGGTTCTTGCCTGATCCTAAACGGAAAAAGCTTTTCAAACAAGGTATTTCTGGTGATCGTCTGTTATCGAAGGGTAAAGACGATCGGGTCGTCTTCGAGTACAGTGATGGTCATTTTTCCGTCTTTAAGCACCGTGCCCCGCCGAGTGCCCTCATCGAGGTAATTGTTGAAACCGCTGGGTATTTCCCAAGTCAGCCCATCAATCTGATTAACAGGGTAGAGTGTGTATTCCCCTGTATCAGGGTGCTTGGCAGGGAGGGGAACGCCCTTGGCTTTGCCCTTGCGGACATCGTAGAGCTGACCGGTCATGATATCGACGGTCATGTACCCCTTGGTTTGGGGGATCGAGCTGCCAAAGCCGAACTTGATGACCGAGAAGCTCAGGGCCGCGATCGCGACGACAAACAGGATGATCTGCCAGGGTTTGATGTTATCCATAGAGTCGTTTCCTACCTTGAAGAGTCAGTTCTTCGCTGTCCGCGGCTTTGCGTTCTTGGCCCAGTGCATGGCCATTGATTGAGTCAGTCTCGTTTCACATCAACACTCACCGGATAATGATCAGAAGCGTAGCCCTCGAATGAGCTCAGCGAACGCCAATCGATGCCTTCCGGACGGGCCGCTGTGCCCAAAACGAAGGCGGTATCCTCGACAATGTACTCGCTGGCCGATTTATTTGCAAGTATGAGGTCGATCCGACGCCCCGACTCGTGGGTCACGGTCGCTGGATCGTCCACCTTGTCGGTTGTAAAGATATTGTGAAATCCGTCCCGGAGGTAGATCTGCACGCTCTCATCGCTCTGCTGGGCGTTGAAATCACCCAGCAGCACCACCGGACGCCCCGGATTCTCCATCTCGATCTCGTGGGCGAGCTTGGCGATCATCCGTGCCTCGGCTTCGCGCCAATACTGGCTGTAGAAACCAGATTTGTGATGGAGCACGAACAGCGAGAGCGTCCATGAGTCCTGGCCTTCGCTGGCCGGGATCTGCACATCGACCTTGAGCGGCGAGCGCCGAAAAGCCACGGGCTCACCTGCGTAGTAGTTTTTGTTGTTGCCGTATTTCTCGGGGTGCACGCCGCCGAGCTCCTTGCCGATCCATTGCTGCGGGTTCGAGAGCGGGAAGCGTGAGAGCACGGCGTTCTCGATACCACGCGAGTTGCCCGCGTCGAGCGAGATCACATGCTCGTAGCCCATATCCGAAAGGTACTCATCGCGGAACCAGAGCA
>Ga0209344_10003230_pt1 | contig 16398 bp, 13 predicted proteins | sample Cruoilmetagenom6_FD_187293 | JGI IMG/M metagenome (GOLD analysis project Ga0209344, IMG submission 187293) | Oil polluted marine microbial communities from Coal Oil Point, Santa Barbara, California, USA - Santa Barbara Oil Seep Sample 6 (SPAdes)... | ecosystem: Environmental > Aquatic > Marine...
TGAGGCTTTGGCGTCCTTGACGAGCTCATCGATGGTGCGCTTGGTGAACTCGGGCTTCCAGCTCGCGTAGGGCGTGTCGCACCAGGTGCAGCGCAGGTTGCAGCCCGAGACCCTGCAGAACCAGCTGGGCACGCCGGTGAGCTTGCCCTCGCCTTGGATCGAGGTGAAGGTCTCCGAGATGGGGAGGGTGTCGTTCATGTTTGACAATTAAGGATCAGTTTCAGGCGTACACAGTCGGGTCGGGGATGCCGGCTTGCTCGAAGCCGGTTCGGCGGAGGATGCACGAATCACAGCGCCCGCACGCGCCGCCGGTCGGCGAGGGGTCGTAGCAGGAATGGGTCTGGGCGTAGTCCACGCCGAGTTCGGTTCCGCGTTGGATAATCTGCGCTTTGGTCAGCTCGAGCAACGGCGTGTGCACCTTGATCGTGTGTCCATCGACGCCCAGCTTGGTCGCCAGGTTCGCGGTCTGGGCGAAGGAGTCGATGAACTCGGGTCGGCAGTCCGGGTAGCCCGAGTAGTCGATCGCGTTGACGCCGATAAATAGATCGCACGCATTGAGTGTCTCGGCGTACGCCAGAGCGATCGAGAGGAACACCAGATTGCGCGCAGGCACATAGGTAATCGGGATGTCGTCCATCGCGGATTCGTCGCGGTCTTTGGGGACGCTGATATCGTCGGTGAGGGCGGAGCCGCCGAAGGATCCGATGTCGAGGTTGAAGACGCGGTGTGATGCAGCGTTCATGGATGACGCGATCTGTGCGCACGCGTCGAGCTCGTTGCGGTGGCGCTGGCCGTAGTCGAAGGCGAGGGTGTGGCAGGCGTAGCCTTGGTCTTGGGCGATCGCGAGGACGGTGGACGAATCGAGCCCGCCCGAAAGCAGGATCACGGCTGGGGTGTTGGCTGCGATTTGTTCGTTCGGCTGGGGCATCCGGGAAGGTTATGGCCAGGTCTGGGAGATTGTGCAACACTTTTCGAGGATTCTTGGTACACTGGGGCATGCCGTTCTCCGTCCTCAATCCGAGGGTGTTGTGTGTCCGCCCGATCGGGATTGCTTCCGATTTCTGCCCGGTCTGCCGACAGGAGCGCCGTTTTCATCTCGCGCAGGCCGACCGCAAGCGGTATTTCTTGTGCTTCGATCAGGGGCGCGAGGGGCAGCCGCACCACGAGCTGACTTGCTTTGTGTGTGGTTGCAAGGTCGAACGACCAGCCGCCGAACGCCCAATCGAGATTTTGCCTGACCCGACGAGCGCCGGGAGCTACGAGCCCGCCGCCCTGCCGGTGGTCGGCATGAGGATCGCCGATTGTGTAGCGATGGAGGAGGCGTTGCAGGGGGGCGGGCTCAAGGGCGACGATCGCGAGGAGATGATCCGCTATACGATGTTTAGTTTCGCGCGGATCTACGACGAGGACCCGTTCGAGCGGATCAAGCCTTGGGTGCGTTTGACGATGACGAATGCGGGGCTGGCTATAGCGGGGCTTGGGTGGTACGCGTCGGATCGGTCGGGGACGCTGCTGCCGATCTTGGTTGCGCTCGTGGCGATCTTGCTGATGTTCATATCGGTGGTGTACTGGGTGACGAGGCACTCGCCCCGCAAGCGCGTGCGGACCTGGTTGGCCAGGGCGCTGGTGCCGATTGATCCGACACTCGAGGAGCTCGAGCGTGCACGCAAGGAGATGCAGAGCTCGCGGATCGCGGCCGGGGATCAGATTTGCTGTGAAAAGGTGATGGCGAAGGTGAAGAAGATGCGCGGGGCTTGAATAAGTTCTGATTCACATCGGGTGTGTGCTCTCTTTCGATGAGCTAAACTCTCTGCGCGTTCGATCTATCAGTTGGTCCGCCGGGGAAATGCATGTTTATATATTGGGGAAAGCGGATTAGCCGGCGGAAGAAGGGGTATGTCGCGGATTACTGCTCGGTATGCCGATCGCCTCAGGCGATGCAGGCGACCGAGTTGCGCGAAGTGAGCCATGTGTATTGGATACAGGTCTCTTCCGGGAAATCGGTCGCATTTGAAACAAAGTGTCTATTGTGCAAATCGATATTTGCTCGTTCGCCCCATTCATACACTTGTTTCGTGAAGGAGCCCAGTCTTGAGCAAGCGCATCAAGCATGCACGACACCGGGGTTGGGCGAGTATGTTGAAGCGCGGATGGAACTTGAAGAACGATTGCACGCAGGGTCTGCCGGGTATTCTGATCGTATGGAACTCATTTATGAGGTCATCCATGACTTAGAGTACTTGGCAGAAAAGAAGGCGAGCAGTGGTTGGAGTGAACACTTCTCCATGGCTTTGGTCATTTTGTTCTTGACGGGGCTTGTTGGGAGTGCGCTCTGTGGTTCTGGGCACATGAATTGCCCGTTTACATATGGATGGTATCTGGCGACGGCGATTTTAATGGTCGTTGTTTTCTATCGCGTAGCGGTGCTTCCAAAGCGATTGCGATCGCGGGGTGTTATGAGTCTGCTCGCGCGGGGGTTGGTCCCGATTGATCCGAGCAGAGAAGAGCTGGAGTCAGTTGTTGGGCAGGCACGCGAGTCCAAGCTGGCCAAGGCAATCCGCGTTGATGAGTTGATCCGCCAGATTGAGTCCGAGGTGGGGCGGGTGCCTGAACGCTCTTCTACGCGTTCTTTTTGAGCACGCCAGCGTTGAAGCTTCGGCCTTCGATGCGGAACTTGCGTTCGAAGTTCGTGCCGACGAGCTCGCCTTCGCCGGCGGATTCCGGAGCGGCGAAATCGGTGAGGGTGAAGGGCAGCGTCTCGCGAGCGTCGAGGAATGATCGGATCGCGGCGGGGGCGGCGGGGATCTTTGGTCTCGCCACTTCGGGTGCTGTCGCGCCCGGGTTGCTGGCCCAGTGGTCAAAGTGCGCCTCGTCCCACGCCCAGAGATCGTCGTGGTCGGTGACGACGCGGAGCTCGCCGCCGACCTTGAGGCAGCGCCAGATATCGAACAGCGTCTGGTGCTGGATCACACGCTTCTTGTGGTGCTTGGCTTTGGGCCACGGGTCGGAGAAGTAGAGGTGCACGACATCGATGATCTCGTCGGGGCAGCGCCACTTGAGCAGCTGCGACGCGTCGGTGTGCAGCACGCGGACATTGGTGTGGGTCTGCTCGTTTTCTTGCTTGCGTCGGATCCGGTCAGCGATATAGGCGGCGAACTCGCGGGCCCATTCGATGCCCAGGAAGTTGGTCTCTGGCTCAAGATGAGCCTGCTGGACAAGGAACGCCCCCTTGCCCGAGCCGATCTCGAGCTCGAATTGGCGGGTCGGGTCCTTGAACCAGGTGCGGAGATCGAGGCGTGCGGATTCCGGGTCGTCGATGATCGAATCGGGCAGCACCGGGAGCTCGGTCTCCGAGATCGCGACCACCCCGGGGGCGGTGTCGAGTGCTTTTCCATGGCCGAGTCCGAATGACATAGGGGCAAGTGTATGCACCTCGGGGCCTATGGTTGAATATGCCAGATTCAGAACATGTATCGCCGCCGACTTCAGGTTCGCTCTCGCTCCGGGTCCGCTATGTCGAGTGCGATCCGATGGGCGTGGCCCACCATTCGAGCTACCTGCCCTGGATGGAGATGGGGCGGACGGAGCTGCTGCGGGCCGTCGGGCAGAGCTACGCCCAGCTCGAAGCCGACGGCGTGTTCCTCGTGGTGACCAAGGCCGAGCTCAAGTACCGTCGCCCGCTCAAGTACGACGATCTCATCGAGATCCGCACGAAGGTCGAAAAGACGAGCAAGGTCAAGCTGGTGCATTCGTATGAGATGGTGCTGGTTGAGCGCGTTGGTGAAACGAATCAGCAGGCGATTGGGCAGGTGTGCGCGATCGGGAGCACGGAGTTGGCGTGTGTAGGTGAGGACGGGCGGCCGCGGGTGTTGCCGGGGTGGCTTCAGATGAGCTAAAAGCCCAGCGTTCGCCAGTCGATCAATCGGTCTTGTTCGTTGAACTTGAGTACGAACCACATGGTTCCTCCGCCGGCACTGATGACCGATCCGTGGCGTGTGACGGTGCCGGAGCCTGGCTGCGTGCCGAGTCTGTAGGCGAGGTCGTAGTCATCCGAGTAAATCCATGACTCGCCGATACCAAGCAGAGACTCAACTTCGGTGCGTGTCATCCCTCCGACGAGCACATTGCGTTTGAGATCACGGCTCATCCGTCGGCGAATATCAGAGCCGGACAAAACATACGAGTTCTGTCTCCAACTCTTGGCGTCGAACTGTAAGTTCCGATCCGACGAGATGATCAACATCAGAGTCACGATCGCGCTGCCGCCAATCAGCAGCACAGCCAGCCCGGTCCGTTTCCAGTTTCTGGGGTGTTTGCTCTTGCTCACATCAACCGCTCGATCGCCTGCGATACATTTCGGATCGGGATCAGCTCCATGCCCTTGATTTTGGGGAGTTTGGATGAGCCGGACTCGGGGACGAAGGCGTGGGTGTAGCCGAGCCTTGCTGATTCGCGGAGGCGTTGTTCGAGCTGGGTGGCGGGGCGGAGTTCGCCGCCGAGGCCGACTTCGCCGATGGCGATGGTGGTGGGGGGGAGCGAGCGTTTGTAATGCGCCCCGGCGATCGCCAGCGCAAGGGCCAGGTCGCTGGCGGGCTCGACGATCTTGAGCCCGCCCACGGCCGAGGCGAACACATCGCGATCTGCCAGGCGCAGGCCGCCGTGCTGTTCGAGCACGGCGATGAGCATCGAGAGCCGGTTGGAATCGAGCCCGGAGCTCTTACGTTTGGCGCTGCCGACGAATCCGGTCGCGGTGAGTGCTTGGAGCTCGACGAGCACACAGCGGGAACCGTGCATCGCGGGGCAGGCGATCGAGCCCGGTCGGTGCTCGGTGCCGGACTGGATGGCGGCGATGGACATGCCGCCGGGGAGTTCTTGGAGCCCCTGGCTGGACATCTCGAAGATACCGAGTTCGAGCGTGGTGCCGAAACGGTTTTTGATGGCGCGCACGATGCGTGCGCTGTGGTAGCGATCGCCCTCGAAGTAGAGCACGGCGTCAACCATGTGCTCGAGCATGCGCGGGCCGGCGAGCGTGCCTTCTTTGGTGACATGCCCGACGAGCACGATCGCGATGCCGGTGGATTTGGCGAAGTAGACGAGCTCGGAGCAGCATCGCCGCAGCTGGGTCACCGAGCCCGGGGCGGCTTCAAGATCGGCCTTGTAGATCATCTGGATCGAATCGATCACGCAGACATCGGGCTTGACCTTGCGGGCTTGCTCAAGAATACGGGCGAGGTTGGTGTCGGCGAGCACAAAGAGCCCGTCGGCTTCGGCCACGCCCAGACGCTCGGAGCGGAGCTGGATCTGCTGGGCGGATTCTTCGGACGAGACATAGAGGACTTTGCTGGTCCAGTCGCGTTTGGACGCGTCCATGTTGATCGGGGCCGCCCATGCGCCGGCGGCTTGGAGCAGCAGGGTCGATTTGCCGATGCCGGGCTCGCCGCCAACAAGGACGACGGAGCCGGGGACGAGCCCCTTGGGTGCGTTGGTGTCGGTGCCCCCGAGCACGCGATCGAACTCGGAGATCCCTGTGGGCAGGCGGCGCATGGGCGCTGAGTTGGTGCGGATCTCGGTGATCGAGGTCGCGATGGGCTGCTCGCCGCCGGGCTTGGATTCGATCCCGCTGCCAAAGCCGCTCCCGAATCCGGCGGCCCCGCGGTGGGGGTCGGAGTTGGCGGCTTTGTCGAACTGGGACTCTTCGAGCGCGTCCCATTGGTTGCAATCGGGGCACTTGCCCATCCATCGGTGGTGGGTTGAGCCGCAGGCGGTGCAGACGAAGATGGTGCGGGTCTTGCTCATGGGGTCAGTATAGTCGAGTTCGTTTGTTGCGGGTCGTGTTTGGGCGGGTCGTGTTTGGGTATTTTGGGCGGGGATTGTGATTCTGGGGACCTATAGTAGAGGTGAAGACCCAGTGTGCGAGGTGCAGTTGTCCAAGTCAAAGCCATCCAAGCGTGCCCCTGAGCAGGGGAGTACGAAGCAGAAACCACGCAAAAAGTGGCGTCGTCGTGCGCTGTGGTTGCTGGTGATCTTGCCGTTGATGCTGATCGCTGCGGTGCTGATTATCGGACAGACGGCGGTGATGAAATCGGTCGTCGAGCCTATCTTGGCCAGTCAACTCGGGGTCGATGTGTCGTCGCGATCGATCCAGCTGCTGCCGACGGGCGAGATCGTGATTCATGATGCGATCTGTCGGACGGAGGATATCTCGTCGAAGGCGGGTGCGCTCATCGAGTTCGAGCAGGCGACGATCTCGATGAACTGGTTGGGCGTGGTGCGCGGCTCGGGTCAGGTGCGCTCGATCGTGATCGACAAGCCCGTGGTGCGGGTGAGCCAGGATATTGATACCGGGGTGATCAACCTGGCGGCGATGAAGTTCAAGTCCGGCGGCGGCGGGGGCGCGACGCCGGCGATGGAGTTGACCAACGGCGTGCTCGAGATCGGCGAGCACGATGGTGTGCGGTACACCGTGCTCAAAGAGCTGTCGATCAACGGGCAGCTGAGCGAACAGACGAGTGACGGCGTGTCGGCCTTTGTGTTCCAGGCGTTGCCGGCCGAGCCGGGGATGGGCGGCGTGGGCAGCGGCGATGGACTGCGCGATTCAATCGCGGGCTCGTTTAGCCTGACCGGGCAGATCAGCGAAGACGGGATCGACGGCGTGCTCGCGGGTGTTAAGCTCGAAGACTGGCCGGCCAACATCGTGCCGAGCCGATCACGCGGGATGTATCAGCGTCTGGCGCTCGCTGGCGATTTAGCGCCGACCCGGTTCCATGTGTCCAACGATGGGTTGGCCGAGGTCGTGCTCACGCTCGAAGGGGTGGAGATGAACCTGCCCTTCGATGTTTCGGGCTCGACCAGCGGCGAGATCGAGGGCGGCGAGCTGCTGCGGATGCGCCAGACCCGGGGCGTGATCCGGTTTGGGACCAGCGGGCTCTCGTCGGAGCTCAAGGGCGTGCTCGACGGGCTGGAATACGATGTGGATCTGGATTTCCGCGGGCTCGATGAGTCGAGCCCGTTCGACGCGACGCTCGTGACCGACTTTCGGCTCGATGAGGATTTCAAGCCAGCCCGGTTCCTGCCCGACAATGTGATCTCCAAGCTCGATCGCTTCGAGAACCCGACAGCCGATGTACACGCGGTGGTGACGGTGTCGCGATCGGACAAGGCGGACGCGCCCATCGCGGTGTCCGGGCGTGCGCAGCTGTCCAACGGCAGCGCGATCTACAAAAAGTTCCGCTACCTCTTCGAGGACATGAGCGGCGTGATCGAGTTCGATCCCAACAAGCTCGTGGTCAAGGATATCGTGGGCACGAGCCGGACCGGGGCCAGGCTGGTGGCCAATGGTTTGTTCTCGCCGCTTGGGGAGGACTCGAATGTTCGGCTCGAACTCTCGGTCGATGCGGTGCCCTTCGACGAGGCACTGCTCGCGGCCCTGAGCGACAAGCAGCGGAATCTGGTCAATACGCTCTTTAGCAAGGATGATTACAGCCGACTGCTCGATGAGGGCATGATCCTGACCAAGGGCGATGCACAGCAGCTCGGCGAGATCCGTCGGCAGACATGGGACCTGCGGGATGCGATCCCCGAGGATGGCGATGAAACACAGCGAGCCCAGCGGGCGGCACTCACACGCGAGCTGGAGCAGATCGATCGGGCGCTGCTCGCCCCGGCGTTTGATTTCGGCGGCGACGCCCATGTCGATGTCGTGCTGATCCGCCATCCGGAGCGTCCATCAGATGACCGATGGACCACCGATGTGCATGTCCATCTCGACGAAGCGGGCATCGTGCCCAAGCACTTCCCGATCCCGGTGATCGCGCGCGATGTCGAGATCGTGGTCAACGACGAGGGTGTTGAGCTCGCCGGCGGACGCTACGAGGGGCTCAATGGCGGGTCGGCGACGGTCGAGGTCGCGATTGAGCGGACCGAGGCCGACGACCAGCCTCGCATTAAAATTCTGGCCACCGAGTTTCCGATCGACGAACGCCTGCTCTCGGCGATCCCGGGCTACGAATCGGGTGCAGACGACGACCCGGATGCACTCTCGATGCGCCGCGTGCTCGATCGTCTGCGTCTGGGCGGGACGATCGATTGCCAAGCGATCATCGGGCCACGCTCGACGGGCAAGCTCGGGTACGATGTCGAAGCATCGATCATCGACGGCGTCGCCCGCCCTGCTCGGTTGACGGGAGTAAACGCGCGGCTCCCAGCCGCCCAAGCTGGGGCGGACCCGCTCACGCTCGATGATCTCTTCGGGACTGTGTATGTCACCGAGGACCTGGTTGTTGTCGATCTCGACGCCAAGCTCTCGTCGCCGACCCAGCCGATCGCGCCCACGCGGATCAATGTGCTCACCCAGCTCACGCTCCCGACCAAGGAAGAACTCATCGGCGCGTTCGGGCCGCCAATCCCCGGGCCACGATTGTTCGCCACGGCCACCGCCGACGGGATCGATCTGGCGATGCCGCTGCAGCACGCGATCGCGGTGGTCTCGCCCCGCATCGCCCGCGATTTGCTGAGCAAGAACGAACTCTACCGGACGCAGGGCGTGCTGGGGATGGATGCCCTGATCGAGGGCTACATCGGGGGTGCGACGGAGACCACGCTGTCGATCAATCAGATCCAGCAGTTCGAGTTTGATTTCGACGAGGCGCACTACCGGATCGGCTCATCGTGGGGGCGGGCGCAGGTGGTGCTCTCTGAGCGCCCGTCGTTCGCCTTCGACGGCTTCCGCGTGGCGATCGAAGCCGACGATGACGACGCGGGCGTGCTCTCGCTCGACGGGCTGTTGCCGATGGGGCGCGGCGGGCGATACATCGAGCTCTTTGAGCCCAGCACACTCACGGTGCACTTCGAGGGCGGGACCTTCGAGTCGCCCATCACCCAGGGCGTGATCGCCCGCCTGACCTCCGGCGACAATAAAGCAGACAATGATTCGTCGGCGCAGGCGCAGGCCCAGGCGTCAGATCAGACATCAACTCAAGGATCATGGTTCGACGAGCACACGATCGGCGGGCGGTTCGATCTGAGTGTAGAGCTCTCGCCTCAGCTGGGGATGCACAAGATCAGCGGCTCGGAGAACGCTATCTCCCCGGTCCCGACGCTGATCCACGGCCAGCTCTCGCCCAAGTCCTTCCGGATCGAGATGGGCGATCAGTTCGCCAGCTTCGATCAGGTCAGCGGCCAGCTGAACTTCAATGGATTCGACGGCACTATCGATCAGATCCGCGCCAGCGATGGCGAGACTTCGCTCGATCTCGATGGGCATTGGGCCATGACACCCGGCCAGGGGCTCGGGGTGTCGGTGCTGGCCAATGCCCGCGGGGATCTGCTCAATGGTCCGGTCCGGGTGCTGCTGCCCGATGCCGTCGATCGGGTGATCGATCAGCTCGAGATCAAAGCCCCCAACGATGTGCAGATCGAGGGCTTGTCTATCAACGCCAGCGGGCTGGGCACGGATCGCTCGGTGTACGACATCGTCGGGGGCGCGGCGATCAGCGATGGCAGCGCGGTGATCGGGCTGCCGATCACCGGGATCGTCGGGGAGCTTGGCTTTGCGGTGCACGGGGCCAGCGATGCGATCGGGTACGAGATCACGCTTGATGCCCAGCGACTGCGGGCCGGTCGCATGCGGATGCACGATGCGCAGGTGACGATTATTGGTGATGCCGACAACGCCGGCGTGGTGCTGATCCCCGAGATCAGCGCCAGGATGCACGGCGGGCAGCTCGCGGGGAGCGCTCAGATCCGTCCAGGCGAAAAGGAAACCAGCAGCTACTGGATGGAGCTCCATGCCTCGGGTGTGCGGGCGGCGCCGGTGTTCGATGATCTGCTGCTCCCGCCCGAGGGGCTCGAGGGCCCGCCGATACCCGGGCAGACGGCGGTGCTCTCCGCGTGGAGCATGAGCGAGGATCTCTCGCGCGGCGCGATGATCGGAGATCTGACGCTGACGGGCACCATCGGGGAGCCGTCGAAGCTCTCGGGTCGCGGCTTGGTGCGCGTCGCGGGGGGCTCGGTCGTGGCGTTGCCCGGGTTCTTGAACCTGATCGAGGCGAGTAATCTTTCGTTGCCGGCGGGGTCGCCGTTGGACTCGGCGCAGGCTGATTTCTATATCGATGGCCCGACGATCGCCTTTGAAGAGCTCAGCGCCTCGTCCAAGCGGATCGAGATCCTTGGCTACGGCACCATGAACTGGAGCACGCTGGCGATCGATCTGCGGTTCAAGTCGCGATCGGTCAATCCGATCCCGGTGGTGTCTGATCTAATCGAGCGCCTGCGCGACGAGCTGATCACCACGCGCGTCACCGGCACGGTGGGGGATATGAACTATTCGGTGCAGCAGTTCGAGTCGACCAAGCGATTGATCAACGCGATGCTCGGACGCCCCGAGACGGACCACCAACAACGATTGCGCGAGGTCGAGGAGCAGGTGCGGACCAACAAGATCCAATCCAAAGCAAAGCACGAGAACACGGACGATCGGGTGATCCTCCCGACCCCGCCCAACGGGCAGTCCTCGTGGGATCTGGCTCGCCCAATAAAAAACAGAAACAACCCGCCAACCCAAGAGCGTACAAACCAAGACAAGATGCGTGAAGAATGAGCGATCAGGGCGCAGGAGCCGCGATTTGAGTGTGTGGGTGTCTACACAGCGGTGCGTGACATAGAATCTTCATTCAGCGCTCGGCGTGCACCATGCCGACGCGATCAACGACAGAGAAAGAACGGAATCCAGATGTCCAAAGAACCCAACCGCGTCGAGCTCGACCCGCCGAGCAGCACCCAGCCCAAGAGCGAACTGGCGGCCCCGCCAGAGCAGCCCGAGGTCCGAAGAGCCGACGACGGCGAGGTCCAGGACCGGATCTGCGATCTCCTTGAGATGGTCGCCGGCGATAACGAGAGCTACGACGCCAAGCTCGTCCGCGAGCTGATCACCGCCGGGCTCAAGCTGATCCCCGACGGACGCAACACGGGCGAGCTCAAGCTGATGACCGCGGCGATGAAAGAACTGCGCTATGCGTACCGCGTGTTCGGGCTCTATCCAGACACGCACAAGGTGACGATCTTTGGATCGGCCCGCACGCCCGAGGATCACCCGGATTATCGATCAGCCGTGGAGTTCTCGAAGCTGATGGCCAACGCCGGGTGGATGTCGATCACCGGCGCGGGCGACGGGATCATGAAGGCCGGGCACGAGGGCCCGGGGCGCGAAGCGAGCTTCGGCGTCGCGATTCATCTGCCCTTCGAGACCAGCGCCAACAGTTTTATCGAGGGCGATGACAAGCTCATCAACTTCCGGTACTTCTTTACGCGCAAGCTCATGTTCCTCTCGCAGGCCGAGGCGGTGGTGTGCTACCCGGGCGGGTTTGGCACGCTCGATGAAACCTTCGAGACGCTGACGCTCATCCAGACCGGCAAGGCGAGCATGGTCCCCATCGTGTTCATCGACGGCGATCGCGACGGCGACAACGGGTCGTACTGGGAGGGCTGGGAACGCTATGTCAGCCAGCAGCTCGAAGGGCGAGGCTGGATCAGCCCCGAGGATTCGCACCTCTACTACATCGCCAAGGACCCCCAAGACGCCCACGACCATGTGGTCAACTTCTACAAGAACTACCACTCGTCGCGCTATGTCCGCGATGATCTGATTATCCGCATCAACAAGCGTCTGCGCGACGAGGACATCAAAGCACTCAACGAGGAGTTCGCGATCCTGATCAAGTCCGGCGAGATCGTCCAGTGCGAAGCCTACCGCCAGGAACGCGACCATCTGGATCTTCCCCGGATCGCCTTTACGCATACCCGCCACAAGTTTGGGCTCGTCCGGGCGTTGATCGACCGGATCAACTCGTTCGATGCGCCTGATGCGTAAACAATCGCTTAAACAGCCACATAGCTCAATGCACATACTCCGTTCATGGTCTTCTTCCCGTCTGCTTGTTGGCGCACTGTGCGTCTTTGGGTTGGTGTGCGCGCCCGGGTGCAAGGTGGTGCGGTATTTCTTCCCAGCCGAGGAAATCTCGCTGGCGGCAAACGAAAACCAGGGCTCGCCCAATACGCTTGAGGGTGGCTCGTTTGTTGAATCCGGCAACGATCGCGGGCTCGAGATCCGGATGTGGGTTGTTGACGATACGAACTGGGATGGGCCGCGAGCGCTGATGCCATATGTGCAGATGCCCGATTTGGACTCTGGCATGGATGCGATCGGGGCGGATGTAGGCTCGCAGATCGAGTCGCCCATTGATGCACAAACTATCGAGCGATGGAAGCGGTGGGGGTTCCGCCTGGTGCTGGTGCCGACCGATGAGATCGACTCGGTGCTCAACGCGTTGCGTCCGGTCCAGCCCATCAGCAACCAATGGCTCGGCGAGTTCGGGCAGTGGCGTGCGATCGTGCGGGCTGGCGAGCTGCGGACGGATCGTGTGCGCGTGGGCGAGGGCTCACAACAGATCGTCCGCGGTCGTCCGGCGTTGGTCGCGCGTTCGTGGATCGATCCGGTGCTGACAGATGTCGGGGTGGACGCGGGGGTTCGCCTTGATCTTGGGCTGCAGATTGTGCAGCCCGACAAGCGATCGAGCCGCGAGTTGTTCGCGGTCGAGCGAGAGCGGATGATCGAGGACGACGGGCCAATTGTCGATGAGCTGATGCTCTCGGCGGTCTTTAAGGGTGACTACGCGTTGGTGATTGTTGGCGATGCGCCCGATGCCCAGTGGGAGCAGCTCCCCGATCCGGTCTCGGTCTTTGCCGATCAGGATGCAGATGCTGAATCTGACAATGACTCTGACAATAATTCTGAGATTGAGAACGACGAGCCCACGGGTTTGGGCACCGGTGCATTCGGGCCCGGATCGGGCGAAGAGGACGCCGCGGCGACCGAGACCGATGAGTCTGAATCCAGAGACGATTCGATCCGCAGCGTGCCCGTGGATCGCAATGCAGGGCGCGAGCCGACCAAGCCCAAGGGCCAGACGCTCGGCGAGTTGATGCTCACCAGCCCCGGCTCGCGGATCACACGATTGAATGAGGCCCGGATCGTGCCCAAGCGCGTGGTGGTGGTGCTGGTGCCCAGAGCCGAGGGCGGGTATTCGCTGCTGCCCCGCACTGCGGCGGCCGCTCGTAGTGTGAACAACGGAGACCAGCCTTGAGTGCGTTGCTTGCCATAGTTGCATTGATCGTCGGGCTCGCGGTGCTGATCGCGGGTGCCGACATGCTCGTGCGCGGGGCGGCCCAGCTCGCACGAGTCATGGGGCTCAGCGCGTTCGCGGTCGGGGTCACAGTAGTTGCCTTTGGCACCAGCGCGCCCGAGCTCTTCGCCTCGATCGGAGCGGCACTCAGCGGCGTGCCCGATCTGGCGGTCGGCAATGTCGTGGGCTCGAACATCGCCAATATCCTGCTGATCCTTGGTGTCGGTGCGATCATGGTTCCCATCGGCGTGCACCGGCGGGTGCGCATGATCGAGCTGCCCATCATGCTCGCGATCACCGCGGGGGCGACCTTGCTGATGATCGACCATGTGATCACACGCGTCGAGGGCGGGCTGCTGGCGATCGGGTTGCTGGGCTATGTGCTCTTTATCATCAAGGCCCACCGCGTGGACATCGAGCACGAGGGCGACGACGCGATCGCTCATCCCAAGTCGATCAAGATGGACCTGCTGCTGATCGGGCTCGGGATTGCCGGGCTCGGGCTCGGGGCCAAGGGGCTGGTGTGGGGCGCCAGCGAGCTGGCGATCATGGTCGGGGTGCCGGCGGGGGTTGTCGGTACGACGATTGTCGCGTTCGGGACGAGCCTGCCCGAGCTGGCGGCCACGGTCAGGGCGGCGATGAGCAAAGAGTCCGATATGGCGGTGGGTAATGTGGTGGGCTCGAATATCTTTAATCTGCTGAGCGTGCTGGGGATCACGGCGTTGATCCAGCCGTTGACGACGCCATCGGAGATGTCGCTCGATATCTGGATGATGCTCGCGGTGAGCACCTTTCTGGTGGTGCTGGTGCTGTTCCGCCCGGCGCTGGGGCGTTTTCTGGGCACGCTCTTCGTGCTGGGGTATGTTGCTTATATTGTGCTCTCGTTTGTGCGTCCGGACGCGGTTTCGGGGCCTCTTTCCGGGCCGATCACGGGTTGAGATGAACTCTCCGTAAGCAATGCCCGATGGTTTGTGAGAGCCAACGGGCTTTTCTTCTTTATGCATGCCAAGGAGAGCGATGCTTCGGGTACCGATATCACATGCCAAGGCGGGGATGGAGGTGGCGCTGCCGGTGTTTAACCCGCGTGCGTCGGCTCAGATCCTGCTGCGCCCCGGCGCGGTGCTCGAGCAGAGCACCATCGAGCGGATGATCGAGCTGCACCTGCCTGAGATTTGGATCAAGTATCCCAATATGGACATGGTGAGCAAGTATGTCTCGCCCAAGATCATGTCGTCGCGTGCGGAGATCACTTCGGGCGTGGCCCAGGCGTTTGATGCCGCGGGCAAGGACATGCACGCGCGGATGGACTTCACGAAGTATCAAGCCGCGATGAGCAAGCTGATGGAGCGCCTGATCAATGACCCGGACGCGGCGGTGTTTATCGGTGATATCGCCGACACGGGCTCGCCGGCCATCCGCCACGGGGCCAATGTGGGGTACCTGAGTATGCTCATGGGTTTGCGACTGGGGTTCTACCTGCTGCGGGAGCGCAGCCGACTCTCGGCCAGGCTCGCCAAGGATGTGACCAGTCTTGGGGTCGCGGCCATGCTGCACGATGTCGGGATGACCCGGCTCAAGGCGTCCGTGCTCGAACGCTGGGCCAACGAGCACGACCATACCGATGTCGAATGGCAGGACCATGTCCGGATCGGCTACGAGATGCTCCGCGGCCAGGTCGAGCCGTCGGCCGCGTCGGCGGTGCTGCATCACCACCAGCGGTTCGATGGCTCCGGATTCCCAAAGAAACAACGCTTCGATGGCGAGCAGTTCGGGCTCGAAGGCTCGAGCATCCATATTTTCGCCCGCATCTTGCTGGTTGCGGACCTCTACGATCGGCTCGTGCACCCCGCGTACACGCTGGGCGACTCCGAAGACACCAAGCAGTCCCGCCCGCCTGTCTTCGCGATGCACACGCTGCGCCAAGAGCCGTACCAGTCATGGATGGATCCGATTGTGTTCAAGGCGTTGATGACGGTGGCCCCGTCGTACGCGCCCGGGTCAATCGTGGAGCTCTCCGACGGGATGCGCGGCGTGGTGATCGACTGGGACCCGCGCGATCCGTGCCGACCTATGGTCAAAGAGCTGACCCACTTCGAGGATCAGGACGAAGGGCTGGTGGTGGATCTCCGCGATCACCATGAGCTGAGTGTGGTGGAATACGATGGTTTTGATGTCCGCGCGTACAACTTCTACCCCAAGTACAAGCACGAGTTCGATATCCGAGTGCTCGAAAAGACCATGACCAACGGGGCCTACGAGCTCGATCCCGAGGCGATGGATGTGCTCCTCGGTGATAATGATGAGGATGATGATCCGGACACCCAAGCGGCCTGATTGAGTCTGATCAAACAGAGTTGGGCGGTCTAGGATTGGCCGTGACCGATCATGCCCAGCCAACACCGGACCCAGAGCCGAAACATAAACGGATCAAGGCTCAATCAGAGACTATCGGCGAGCGGGTCTGGCTATTGGCCGTGGCGGCTCCGCGAGAGCTCGACGCGGTGCTCCGGGCGATCGATCACACGATGAAGATCAAGACCAGCCGCCCCGAGCTGTGGACACTGTGCCCCTGCGGCGTGGTCGATGTGGTCTATACCGGGGTCGGCAAGGCCAGCGCCGCTGGGGGCGTGGCCCGGGTGCTCGATCCGGATCGTCATCTGGGGGTGCTCAGCGTCGGGATCGCGGGGGGGATGAGCAAGCTCAAGTACGGGGACGGGTGCGGAGTGCTCGATGTGGTCTGCGCCGATTCATCGGCATTCGCCGACGAGGGTGTGGGCACGCCCGAGGGGTTTCTCTCCTGTGCTGATTTGGGCTTTGCTCCATTCTCTCAAGGCCCTGGAGCAGGGGGCGATTCGATCGCTCATGACAAGGAGGTCGTCGAATGGCTCGCCGAGTTTGCGGACCATGTGGAGACGATCGCCTGTGTCTCTCTGTGCTCGGGGACCGATGAGCTCTTCGAGCAGGTCGTCGTGCGTACCGGGGCGATCGCCGAGGCGATGGAAGGGGCGGCGGTCTGCCTGGCGGCCCACCGGATCGACCCGACGCTGCTCACCGGCGAGCTGCGCGTGATCTCGAACCTGACGGGCGATCGAGAAAACCAGCAATGGAACCTCGATGGTGCCCTCAACAGGCTCGGCTATGTTCTCGGACGCGTCATCAACACCCTCCGATGAGAACCTGCGCCGGGTGTGCCGGTTGGGACGATCCCCCGTAATGGGTT
>Ga0209344_10003231_pt1 | contig 16396 bp, 16 predicted proteins | sample Cruoilmetagenom6_FD_187293 | JGI IMG/M metagenome (GOLD analysis project Ga0209344, IMG submission 187293) | Oil polluted marine microbial communities from Coal Oil Point, Santa Barbara, California, USA - Santa Barbara Oil Seep Sample 6 (SPAdes)... | ecosystem: Environmental > Aquatic > Marine...
CATTCCCGCGTGACATTCCACACCATTATTCAGGAAATCCAGGTGTCCCCGGAAGTTGCGGAACTGGCATTGGCTGAAATCAAAGCCTACGGAGCTGTTCCGAAATCGCAATGTTCCAAAAGTGTAACGGCAATCTTGCGACGGATACCGGGCTTTGAAACGATCCCGGCCACTTGGTTTCCCAAAAAGGCGTCAGATGTTTTCGGCACGCTTCCCGGGGTAACGACACGCAAAGTTTATGATGATGATCCCGATAAAAATACCGGCTTTATTCAGGCCTACGGGATCTGATCTGGCTTACCCCAGAAAGTAAGACAGCAAATACAAAACACCTGCGCCGCTAAGTATTGATGCGACAACATTTTTTGTAAAATATCCCACCAACAAGGTCGTCCCGGCTGCCAGCATACGTGCAGGATCAGGTACGCCTTCTGTCGCCGCAGGCCATAGAACCAGGGGTGCGACCAACCCGGGCAACACCGCAACTGGCGTGTATCGAAGCAATCGCAACGCCCAGGGTGGCATTTGCCAACGCCCCAGTGGCCCAAGAAATGAAAAGCGGATCAGGTAAGTCCCGATGCCCATCAATACAATGATAACCCAGATTTCTGCCGTGCTATAATTCATGACTTTACTAATCCGGACCTGCGTTCAATTTCTGCACCAACTGCCATGGCAAGTGCTGCGGCTATCAATAATCCAAGCGAATACGGCAAAAATGACAGGGTAAGTGCGACAATGATCGATGTAAGGGCCGCCGCGATATGTGCCAGAGTTTTTAGCATAGGTGCCAAGATCGCCAGAAACGCAAGCGGAACCACAAAATCCAGAGAATATTCAGCAGGGATGCTTTTGCCAAGCAAAGCGCCAGCGAAGGTCGCGATATACCAGACGAACCAGACCGGAATAGCGCATCCGATGAAGAACGCCATTTTCTTTGCGATTGGCATCTCTGGCTTTTTCTCAAACTCCGCGACACCAACTGCATAGGAATTATCAACAAGAATATAGGCGGCAACGGCCCGTTTCCAGAATGGTGCTGGCCCCAGATATGGCGCTAGCGAAGCGGAATACATCGCCATCCGCAGGTTTACTGCCAATGCTGCTATCAGGACCACGATGACCGGCGCATTTTCCTGCATTTGACTAAGGGCAGTAAACTGAGCGGCCCCAGCAATCACAAGAACACTCATGCTCATCACTTCGATCAGGTTCAATCCAGCCTCAGTTGCCAACACTCCAAAGGCAAGCCCAAACGGTGATACCGCTAATGTGAACGGCATTCCCGCCCAAAACCCGCGCCAAAATGTGGATCTGGTTGAAGATTCGACCATGCTGTGTTCCTAGTGTCAGAAGGTGCCAGATCAGGTGTCGATAACGTGGTATGCCAATAGGTTCAAATGACAATTCGTGATGCGCTTGACGAATATCTGATCGCCCCGGATCCCGGGCGTACCGGATTGACCCGTTTGGTCGGGGGATTTGACCATACCGGTGCTGCAACTGAAATATCGGTGGTCGAAGAACGCCCGCTGACCATTTACTTGAACAGTCAGGAAATTGTCACGGCGATGACCATCGGTGACTACCCGGAATATCTGGCGCTGGGGTTCCTGAAAAATCAGGGCATGTTGGGGGATGCGGCGGATGTTACCTCGGTACAATATGATGACGAGGTTCAGACCGTAGTTGTCAGAACCGCCAGCCAGACCACCTATGAAGAAAAGTTGAAGAAGAAAACCCGCACTTCGGGTTGCGCGGTGGGAACGGTGTTTGGCGACATGATGGAAGGTCTGGATGGTCTGATCCTGCCAGAAACCGAAGTGCGTACATCATGGCTTTATGCGCTGGCAAACAAGATCAACCGAACCCCCAGCCTGTATTTACAAGCTGGCGCGATTCACGGCACAGTCTTGTGCTGCAAGGATCGCCCGCTGGTATATATGGAAGATGTCGGCCGCCATAATGCCGTCGATAAAGTCGCGGGTTGGATGCTTTCTCAAGGTGAAACTACGGCTGACAAAATTCTGTATACAACCGGGCGGCTGACATCGGAAATGGTGATTAAAACCGCAATGATGGGTATTCCTATTCTGGCATCCCGATCCGGGTTCACAGCATGGGGCGTTGAAATTGCACGCGAAATCGGGCTGACGCTTATTGGTCGAATGCGCGGCCAGCGGTTTGTTTGCCTGTCAGGTGAAGATCGCTTGATCCGCGATGCAGATCCTGCATCAATATCTGACGAAGGAAAACGCAGCGGCCGTAAAGGTGCGGGTGCATGACGCGTCCACTTGGTGTTATTCTGGCCGGCGGGCTGGCCACACGAATGGGTGGTGGCGACAAGGGATTGCTTGATATTAGTGGTCAGACTTTGCTGGCGCGCGTGATCAAAAGATTGGCATCGCAGGTGGATGACTTGGCATTGAACGCCAACGGTGAACCTGATCGGTTTGCTGAATTTGACCTGCCGGTTCTGACGGACAGTATCGAAGGATTTGCAGGCCCGTTGGCAGGTGTTCTGGCCGGGCTCGACTGGGCCGCGTCAAAGGGTGCAGAAACCATTGTAACAGTCGCGGCAGACACACCGTTTTTTCCGCGTGATCTGGTGTCAGAACTGCAATGCGCGGCAGATACGTCGCAAACACAAATTGCGCTGGCTGCGACACCAGATCCCAAACGAGGTACTGCACACCACCCGACATTTGGTTTGTGGCCTGTTGCATTGCGCGAAGATTTACGTGCGGCGCTAACCGGTGGCCTGCGCAAAGTTGTCATCTGGACAGATCAGCATGGTGCTGGGACTGCAATGTTTGAAATAAACGGGGTAGACCCGTTCTTTAATGTGAACACTCCAGAAGATTTGCAAATGGCACGACAGATAATATCAGAAGGTGCAGCATGAGGGTATTTGGCGTCGTCGGTTGGAAAAATGCTGGCAAAACTGGCCTGTTGGAACGCCTTGTAGCGGAAATCACCCGGCGTGGTTTTTCGGTGTCTACTGTGAAACATGCACATCACACCTTTGATGTTGATCACCCAGGTAAGGACAGCCATCGTCATCGCCAGGCGGGGGCCACGGAAGTGTTGCTGTCTTCGCGTAAAAGATGGGCGCTGATGCATGAAAACCTGGGCGTTGAAGAATTGTCACTGGAAATGCTTTTGTCCAAAATCGAACCTGTCGACCTGGTTCTGATCGAGGGGTATAAACGCGATACTCATCCCAAGGTCGAGGCGCATCGCGCAGAACCGGGAAACCCATTGCTTGCAACTGGTGATCAGACGATTGTTGCGGTGGCAAGTGATACAAATCTGGATGCGCTGGAAATCCCGGTTTTTGATCTGGATGACACAGGAAGTATTGCGGATTTCATATTGCGGCAGGTTGGTCTGATAAAGGCACTTGGCGTGGTTCCTGATTTGGGAACCTCTGGTTTGAGGGATGATTGTTTTGCGCTTCCTTCTGGCGTGGAATGGGTTCCGGTTGATCAGGCATTGCAGATCCTGAAAAGTGGTTTGTCACCAGTTCTCGGTTCGCAGGAACTGGCAGTTGATCAAGCCCTGGGCCGAATACTTAGCAAGGCCGCAATTGCCCCGCGCGCCAACCCGCCCGGCGCAAATTCCGCGGTAGACGGGTACGGATTTGCCCATAGTTCAACGGGAAGCGGGCTGCAGGAATTAAAGCTGGTCAAAGGGCGTTCAGCTGCGGGTGCCCCATTTGCCGGTAGCGTTCCACACGGGCAAGCCGTTCGAATTTTAACCGGCGCGTTGATCCCGGATGGCGTGGATACCGTTGTTTTGCAGGAAGATGTGTCGATCAACGACGGCAATGTTACTTTTGAAGGTCCCGCGAAACTGCGATCCCATACCCGAAAAGCAGGGGAAGATGTACAAGCCGGGGCCGGTGTTTTGGCCGAAGGGCGAAAGTTGCAACCGCAGGATATCGCGCTGCTTTCGGCTGTTGGGTGTACATCTGTCAGCGTATTCAACCGTCTGCGTGTTGGCGTGCTTTCAACCGGGGATGAAATAGTAGCACCCGGGTCAACGCAATCGTCTGACAAAACATATGACGCCAACCGCCCGATGTTATTAAGCTTGGCAGATACATGGGAATACGAAGCCGTTGATCTGGGCCATGTTTCAGATAGCCGAGAAGACCTGCGTGCGGGTCTGGATAAGGCCGCAGCACAGGTTGACGTTATTTTGACATCAGGTGGCGCATCCGCTGGGGATGAAGATCACGTATCGGCCTTGCTAAAAGATGCGGGGGTACTTTCCACCTGGCGCGTCGCGCTGAAACCGGGGCGACCCTTGGCACTGGGTCTTTGGCGGGGCGTACCAATTTTTGGATTGCCCGGAAATCCGGTTGCTGCGTTATTGTGCAGCCTGATCTTTGCGCGCCCCGCGATGTCTGTACTGGCCGGTGGCGATTGGATCGAACCGCAGGGATTTTTGTTACCGGCGGCGTTTGAAAAACGCAAAAAACCGGGCCGGCGGGAATTCTTGCGTGCGAGGCTAAACAACAGTGGTCAGGTCGAGGCGTTTCACTCAGAAGGTTCAGGCCGGGTTTCGGGCCTGTCATGGGCGGATGGGTTGATAGAACTTGACGACGGTGAACGCCAGATCAAACCTGGCGATCTGGTGCGCTACATTCCGTATTCCAGTTTTGGGATCTAATCGAAAGTGCCGGTAACGCGGCCCAGCAACATGAATGCGCGCGCAGTTCTGGTATCTGTCAATTCTGCTATTTCCTGATCGTTGGCGTTGCCTTCAAAATCGGCGAATGTGTGGTCAAACTTGCGCACAAAATGATGCACCGAATCCCGAAATATCGGATCCTGCCGCATTCGGCCTGCGGCGAGTGCAAGACTGGAACGATCCCTAATGCCACCAAGTGCAGCGACGGCTTTGCCGCGTTCGCCCCGTGCAAACTTTCGCCAGATTTCTGGTCGTGCACGATCGGGTCGCAGGTCATCCATATAAATGCCGTCCTGCGATAACAACGTCAGTACGTCTTGTGCCGCCTGAATTAGCTGCGCAACATGGCGATCCTGCAAGGCTCGGCGCAAGGCCCGAAAGCCTTCCTTGTCTTCAGCGGTTTCAGGGAAATGCAGCGCGCGGATGAAATCTGCAATGGAAAGCGGCGGCATCAGCGTTTCTGCAGGCGTTCCAAGCGCAAGAGACGCCTGTTCCAGTGCGTTATCAGTATTGGAATTACCTAGGGCCGCCTTCTTTTGTGCAGCGGCTGTTTCGGCCACACTTGGGCGGATAGACGAAAATGTTGCAATCGCTGCATCTGTCTTGCGTTGTGCTGCTGCGATTTCTTCCAGTTTGCGTTCCACCGAAGGCTTCATCGCGTGTGCGCCTTGCTGCTGATCAATATAGCTGTGACGCATCGCATTGATCGCAGATTGTAAGCGGGCGGATTCTTCTTTCATGATCCGACTGCTGCGCGCCGCGGCGGCCGCGACCCAGATCAGCGCAACAGGCATGAAAACCGCAATCAGGACCATTACAAAACGCAAGGAATCGACACCCTGGGTTGGTTCTTCATTGTTGCTTCCGGCAAATGCGAAAAACAGCGTCACGCTTAACAGCCACGCAACAGATAGCCCGCCAGCGATTACCTCGGTGGTGGAAATACCTGCGCGTTCAGCGGCCCTGGTGTACATGCCAAGATCCATCGCTTTTGGTTTTCGTTCCGGTTCCGCCATGGTCCGCGATCCCGCCTTTAACTGATAATTAACTGAACTTGATGCTTAGAATTTCGTAGCTTTTTTCACCGCCAGGCGTGCGCACTTCTACGCTGTCACCTTCATCTTTGCCGATCAGGGCGCGGGCAAGCGGTGATTTTATATTCAGCTTACCAGCTTCAATGTCAGCCTCTGGTTCACCGACAATCTGATAGGTCTTTTCTTCGTCAGTGTCTTCATCGACCAGTTTGACCTTTGCACCAAACTTAATACTGCCCGAAAGCGTTGCCGGGTCAATAACATCAGCCAGTGACAATATGGCGGACAGTTCTTTCACGCGACCTTCGATAAAGCTCTGCTTTTCACGCGCAGCGTGGTATTCGGCATTTTCAGAAAGATCCCCATGCTCGCGCGCCTCAGCAATCGCCCGGATAACCGCAGGGCGTTCGACTGATTTCAGGGCCTTTAGTTCTTCGTTCAGCGCGGTGTTTCCCGCGCGGGTCATTGGTATCTTTTCCATAGCACTCTTCGGACAGTTAATGCGCGGCTGGCAAATAAAGAGCCTGAACACCGCAAAAGCAGATATCGGGGTAAATGAACCGAGTGACATGCGAATTGCAAGGGGAACGTCCGTTAATTGGCGTGCAATCGCCGGAAAATGGTCAATTGGATGTCGCGAGTGCCTGGTGCAACGTTCTGTCACTATTGACCACTTATCCCCCCCTAAGTTACGAAACCGCCAGAACTAAGTTGAGGCACCGCAATAATAAGCAGACTGAGAGGAAAACGATGACCGAGAACATGCGCGAGTCGATGGAATATGACGTTGTTATTGTTGGCGCGGGGCCGGCTGGCCTGTCTGCTGCGATCCGCCTAAAGCAACTCGACGCTGAACTCAGCGTCGTGGTTCTGGAAAAAGGTTCGGAAGTAGGCGCGCATATCCTGTCAGGTGCGGTTCTGGATACCTCTGGCATTGATGCGTTGATCCCGGATTGGAAATCAAAAGGTGCACCGATCACAGTTCCGGTGAAAAAAGACAATTTTTATATGCTTGGGGCGGCAGGAAAACTGCGCATCCCGATTTTCCTGATGCCACCGCTGATGAATAACCACGGCAAGTATATCGTTTCCATGGGCAATGTTTGTCGCTGGATGGCGGAATATGCGGAAGGACTGGGGGTTGAAATTTTCCCTGGTATGGCCTGTTCGGAACTGGTGTTCGGGGACGCTGGTGAAGTCAAAGGTGTTGTCGCTGGCGAATTTGGTAAGAATTCCGATGGCACCCCGTCAGATGCCTACGAACCCGGAATGGAATTGCTGGGCAAATATGTTTTCCTGTCCGAAGGGGTTCGTGGTTCACTTTCCAAAGGGGTCATTGCTAAATATGATCTGGCACAGAATTCAGACGTAGCCAAATTTGGTCTCGGGATGAAGGAAATCTGGGAAATTGACCCTGCCAAACATCGGCAAGGTACGGTAACCCACACAATGGGCTGGCCGCTAAATGCAAATGCGGGTGGTGGATCGTTTTTCTATCATCTGGAAAATAATCAGGTTTACGTGGGTTTTGTGGTGCATCTGAACTACAAAAATCCACATCTTCATCCTTACATGGAATTTCAGCGGTTCAAGCATCATCCAATGGTTGAAGAACTGTTAAAAGGGGGTAAGCGCATCGCGTATGGCGCACGGGCAATCACTGAAGGTGGGTGGCAGTCTGTACCTAAAGTCGTGTTTCCGGGCGGGGCCCTGCTTGGGTGTTCTGCCGGTCTGGTAAATGTGCCGCGTATCAAAGGCAATCATAACGCCATGTTGTCAGGCAAAGCCGCCGCCGAAGCCGCGGTTGCCGCGATTAAGGACGGGCGGTCGGGTGATGAACTGGCTGCTTATGAAACTGACCTGCGCAGCGGCCCGATCGCCAAAGACCTGAAACGCGTGCGCAATGTAAAACCACTTTGGTCGCGCTTCGGGCTGCTGGTTTCACTTGGTTTGGGTGGATTTGATATGTGGACGAACAACCTGTTCGGTTTTTCTGTTTTGGGAACACTCAAGCATGGAAAATCGGATGCAGAATCCACTGGTCTTGCCGCGGACTATGCCAAAATTGATTATCCAAAACCTGACGGAACGCTTTCTTTTGATCGGCTGACCAATGTCAGCTTTGCGATGACCAATCATGAAGAAAGCCAGCCAGCACACTTGCATCTGAACGATGCGAGCATCCCAATTGATGTAAACCTGCCAAAGTTTGACGAACCTGCGCAAAGATACTGCCCTGCTGGCGTTTATGAAGTTGTGACAGAAGAAGGCAAAGATCCGCGTTTTGTGATAAATTTCCAGAATTGTGTGCACTGCAAAACCTGCGATATCAAAGATCCCAGCCAAAATATTAACTGGACAGTGCCACAAGGTGGGGATGGGCCAAACTATCCCAATATGTAACACCTTTGTCATGAAGCTACCCAAATGGTCACCTTGCATTGTTTTCATTGGGGCGCCGGATTAGGTTTACCAGTGAATACGGCTAATCAAAGGTAGATAATCGGTGTTTAAACAAACCATTTCGGCGATAGCTTTGTCTGTAACGCTGGGGATAGTACCGGTTTTTCCAGTAATGGCGGATGGTCTGGCGGGCGCTTATCTTGCCGCGCGAAATGCCAGCAATGCGTTTGATTTCAAAACGGCGTTACAATATTTCACTCAGGCTCTGGCACGAGACCCGAATAATGCCGGGTTGATGGAAAACACGATTGTCGCATTCATCGGTACTGGCGATATCAAAGGCGCGGTTCCGATTGCACGCCGTTTGAATGATATAAATGCAGGCAGTCAGATATCAAACTTGCTTATGCTGGCCGAGGCTGCAAAAAACGATAAATTTGCAGATGCCTTTGATATATTGGCTGAAGGTGAGACGGTAGGACCACTTGTTGACGGGCTTGTTCTGGCGTGGCTTCAGGTAGGTCAGGGTGAAATGTCTGACGCGATAGAAACCTTTGACAAAATATCTGAAGGCGCGGGATTGCGAACATTCGGGTTGTATCACAAAGCGCTTGCGCTTGCGCTGGTCGGCGATCTGGAAGGCTCAAACGAAATTCTTTCCGGTGAGACCGGGGTATCCCTGCCTGTTACCAGACGCGGAATTATTGCCCATATCGAAGTTCTTAGTCAGTTGGAACGAAACGAAGACGCGCTTAAGCTGATCAAAGCGATATTCGGCACAGATCTTGATCCGGGCCTGGAAGATATTCATACCCGACTGACGGCAGGTGAAACAATTCCGTTTACCACAGTTCTTAGCGCGAAAGACGGCGTGTCCGAAGTGTACTATAGCGTTGCCGGCGCACTTTCCGGTGAAGCGGCGGACAGCTATACATTGCTTTACACCCGCATTGCAGAATATCTGCGCCCCGATCACATTGATGCAATGCTGCTGTCGGCGCAGCTTTTGGAAAAACTGGACCAGTACGAACTGGCGACTGAAGCTTATGATCGCATCCCACGGGGGGATACGGCATTTCATTCAGCAGAACTTGGCCGAGCCGAGGCATTGCGCAGATCAGGTAACACCGATGCTGCAATCGAAGTGTTGCAGCAACTGTCTGAAAGCCATGCGGATCAGGCCAATGTTCACGTGGCACTTGGTGATCTCTTCAGGCGGTTGGATCGACACGAAGAAGCATCCAGGGCATACGACCTTGCTGTTTCAAACAGCGGTGAACCCCGGTCTTCGCAATGGGCGCTGTATTTTGCACGAGGCATCACCAATGAACGCATCGGCGACTGGGGAAAAGCCGAAGCTGATTTTCGCAAAGCGTTGGAATTGCAACCGGATCAGCCGCAGGTTCTGAATTATCTCGGTTATTCTTTTGTCGAGATGAAGCTGAACATGGATGAAGCGCTGGATATGATCGAACGGGCAGTCAAAGCACGCCCGGATGACGGTTATATCACCGATAGCCTTGGCTGGGTGTTGTACCGGCTTGGCCGCTATGACGAAGCCGTGGCACACATGGAAAGGGCAGCAGAACTTGCCCCGGTGGATCCGATCGTCAACGATCATCTGGGGGATGTGTTCTGGGCCGTCGGGCGCCAACGCGAAGCAGAATTTCAGTGGTATCGGGCACTGTCGTTTGAGCCGGAAGACGTTGATGCAACGCGGATCCGACGCAAACTGGAAGTTGGATTGGATATCGTTCTTGAAGAAGAAGGCGGCGATCCGATTTTGGTTTCAAATGACGGTTAGCGTTTTTGCGCCAGCCAAGATCAATCTGACATTGCACGTTACTGGCCAGCGCAGCGATGGTTATCACAAGCTTGATAGTTTCGTGGTGTTTCCTTTGATCGGGGATCATGTTCATGTTTCACAAAGTGATCGTCTAAACCTGAAAATTACAGGTAAACAGGCAACTACGCTTTCACCAGATGCGGATAATCTGGTATTAAGGGCGGCCCGTCTGCTTGATCCCAAAGGATGTGCAGATATTGTTCTGGAAAAGCGCTTGCCCATTGCCGCTGGTATCGGTGGTGGTTCCGCAGATGCCGCAGCAACGCTGCATGCGCTTGATAAATTATGGGGCAGTGCATCGCCTTCGATCAGTGACATGATGAAACTTGGGGCTGACGTGCCGGTTTGTCATCACGGGGGCAGCGCGCGAATGCGCGGTGCGGGCGAAGAACTGACACCTTTGGCGAAAATGCCCGACTACATGGGCATTCTTCTTGTTAACCCCGGCGTTGAAGTTCACACGCCTGAGGTGTTTCATGGGTTGAATACCCGCAGCAATGCACCAATGCCTGCCCAGATACCCGAATTCGAAACAGCACCAGATTTATGCAATTGGTTGAAACTGCAACGAAATGATCTTGAAGAATCTGCAATAAAAATCGCGCCGGTTATTCAGACCGTCCTTGATGATATTGAAAAATCTGATTGTCTTATCGCGCGAATGTCGGGATCGGGGGCAACATGTTTTGGGCTATATGAAACGCAGTATGAAGCCAAAGCAGCCCTAAAATCAATTCAGTCTGATCAGCCAAATTGGTGGGCGGTTAGTTCTGGGTTTAGTCATCCCAGATCAGATATCAGTTGATCCGGGCAACCACGTAATCAGCCAGATCCAGTAACATTGCGCGGATCGGTTCATCTGGCAGGGCACTTAGCGCATTCTTGGCTTTTCCTGCCCAGGCCAGCGCCTCTGCGCGCGCATCTTCCATCGCATCATGCCGGGCTAACAGCGTCTGCGCATGATCCAGATCACCGTCGCGCTGATCACCCTTTTCGATCACCCGCACCCAGAACGCATATTCATCCGCGCTGGCCCTGGCGACTGCCTTGATCACCGGCAAAGTCAGCTTTCGTTCACGAAAATCATCACCGGTATTTTTGCCGATCACTTCACGTGCGCCACCGTAGTCAAGCAGGTCATCGACAATTTGAAAACTAATTCCCAGCGCGTCGCCATAGGTATGCAAGGCGCTAACCTGATCTTCGCCAGCACCTGCAATAATCCCACCAACTTCGGTGGCGGCTGAAAACAACGCCGCTGTCTTGCCACGTACTATTTGTAAATAAATGTCTTCACTCGTTGCCAGATCCCGTGCAGCCGTTAGCTGCAGTACTTCACCTTCCGCAATCGTGGCCGATGCGTTCGCCAGAATATCCAGAACCCGTAGTGATCCAGTTTCAACCATCAGTTGGAACGATCTGGCAAATAGATAATCACCCACCAACACGCTGGATTTATTATCCCAGAGCAGGTTAGCTGTTGCACGCCCGCGCCGTTGCGCACTTTCATCCACCACATCGTCGTGCAGCAGCGTTGCTGTGTGAATAAATTCAACGGTCGCCGCCAAGTGCACGTGATAGGGCCCGTTGTAGCCGCATAACCGCGCCGCGGCCAATGTCAGCATCGGACGCAGGCGTTTACCTCCCGCCTCAACCAGATGCGCGGTAACCTGGGGAATGCGGGGGGCGTGTTCAGATGCCATTCGATCACGGATGAGGACGTTCACAGCGTCCATGTCATCCGCCAGTAAATCAGCCAGCCGTTCATGTGGCTTAAGTGTAGCTTCGTCCAACCCCATCACGGTCTTGTCACATCCCTCGACAAACATAGCTGTCTGCCGTTAACTCACGGATTATGAAAGAGCTTCTTCGTACAACAGACCCGACAATCATCGCATATGCCTCCGCGCTCTTACAAGGCGAGGGTATAACCTGCTTTCCAATTGACGTCCATATGAGCGTGCTGGAAGGATCCGTGGGTGTTTTGCCGCGCCGGGTTATGGTACGCGATCCGGATTTTTACCGTGCGGAACGGATACTGATGGACAATGAAGTTGATCTGGGGCGCTAGAATATGGTGTTTGCGCAGAGCGACCTGACACAGGATAAATTTCTGGGGGGGCTACTGACAATCCTGCAACCGCGCAAAGGATATCGCGCGGGGATCGACCCTGTATTGTTGGCAGCGTCGGTGCCCGCAAAATCGGGTCAGTCTGTACTGGAACTTGGGTGTGGGGCTGGTGTTGCCAGCCTATGCCTGGGTCGCCGTGTTGCAGGGCTTGATTTGTATGGTGTGGAAATTCAAACCGGCTATGGCGATCTTGCCCGCCGAAATGGGGTGCAAAATAACATTGGAATCCATGTAGTTGACGCGAACTTGAATGAATTACCCAAAGATTTTCGCAGCGAAATATTTGATCATGTCATTGCCAATCCGCCCTACTTTCAACGCAGTAAAGGTACAGCTGCTGCAGATGCGGGGCGTGACACGGCTTTGGCTGGTCACACACCGCTTTCGATCTGGATAGATGTCGCGACCCGGCGACTTCGCCCCAAAGGCTATCTGACACTTATTCAAAAGGCTGACAGACTTGGGGATGTGCTGGTCGCAATGGATGATCGCCTTGGTAGTCTGATCGTGCAACCGGTTGCCCCGCGTGGGGGGCGCAGCGCGGAACTGGTGATTTTGCAGGCCCGAAAGGGTGGACGGGGTGCGTTGCGACTTGCTGCACCCCTGGTCTTGCACGAAGGCCCCCGCCACGAAGCTGATTCAGAAAGCTATACGGCAGAAATCCGCGCAATCCTTCGCGATGGTGCCGCGTTCAAAATCTCTGGTTAATTTTTTAGCAACGATTTCAATGTCAGACTAAGCGCAATGGACCGCTGCCAATTGATACGTGACAAATTCAGGAAATTATGGTGCACTTAACCTACACATAAAATTGAGAGGAGGACGAATATGAATTTAAGTTCGCATCTGCAGGAGCTTCGTAGAAAGCACCAAAGCCTTTCAGAACAGGTAGAAACGGCTCAACGCAGCCCGGCGACAGACGATCTTCAGTTAAAGGGTTTGAAAAAACAAAAACTCGTTCTGAAGCAGGAAATAGAACGGCTTACTCACGCCTGAGGCGTAATATTGGTGGTGGTACTGGCGCGAGCTGCCAATAAAGCCCCGGCAGTAATCAATATCGCCGCTAACAAAAGTGGCCAACGTGGCGCTGCGATGCCGGCCACGACCAATATGATTGTTGATAGAAGTGGCGCTGCATAAGATGCAACGCCCAGCAATTGAATATCACCTTTCTTAACCCCGATATCCCAGACATAGAACGCCAGACCAACCGGCCCCAAGCCAAGTGCCAGCACTGATGCCCAACCAAGGCCGGATGACGGCCAGACCGTTTGTTCGGTGGCAAGATGCGCAACGAGGGATAAAACGGCCGTTGCAATACAGAACACTGCAACGCTCGCGGTTGGTACATTTCCTAAACGCCGGGACAACACCGAATATCCGGCCCACACCAATGCACACCCTATTGCCAGCAGATATCCGGTTACGAATTCGGGATTGAATCCTGTTGACCCGCCAAGCACCACCAGCGCGGCCCCGGCAAAACTGATCAGCGCGCCCAATACATGCCCAGTCTTTAGTCGTTCACCCGGCAGTAAGCCTGAAAACAACACGATCAACAAAGGCCAGAGGTATGCAATTAATCCGGCTTGGGCTGCGGGTGCTGCACGCAGCGCCGAAAAATAAAGAAAATGGTATCCAAACAGCCCAGCCGTACCAAAAACATAGACTTTCAGCGGCACCTTGCCAAATTGCAAAAACCCACCCGTTTTTGCGGTCCAGACCAACCCGATGGTACCGCCTATTGCGAAGCAAATCGCGTTTAGTTGCAAGGCTGGCATGGGCGCGGTGCCAACCGTAAGCAATGCAAGCATCGCCCACAGCAAGACTGCACTAAATCCAAATAATGTCGCACGTTTTCGGTTCATGTTTAGCCTGTGACGCGGTCTTCAATCATTCGGTACAATAAAAAAGAAAAGACGGGTATAAAATTCGAACAGGCCCCGACGAAATCGTTTGTGAAGTCAGACGAAAAACTGCCCACCATTGGCCGAAATCGTTGATCCGTTGATGAATTCGGCATCGTCAGCCGCTAGGAATACCACACAGCGGGCAATTTCTGATGGTTCACCAAGGCGACCAGCCGGGATCTGAGAAATAATCGAATCCCGCGCTTTTTCCGGTACATTCATAACCATTTCGGTCGCGATATATCCCGGACAAATTGCGTTGGCGGTGATGCCAAATCTTGCACCTTCCTGTGCCAGGGATTTGGTTATACCCAAATCGCCGGCCTTGGATGCGGCATAGTTCACCTGTGCGAACTGACCTTTTTGACCATTGATGGAACTGATCGTGACAATTCGGCCAAACTTGCGTTCGCGCATACCGGGCCAAACCGGGTGGGTCATGTTGAAAACACCCGAAAGGTTAGTGTCGATAACCTGTTGCCACTGTTCACGGGTCATTTTGTGAAAAGGAGCATCGCGGGTAATGCCTGCGTTGTTTACCAGCACGTCCACCGGCCCCAGATCATTTTCCACTTTCGCGATGCCTTCTACGCAGGCATCATAGTCAGCGACTGACCATTTGTAAGTTGGAATGCCGTGTTCCGCAGTGAATTTGGCTGCTGCTTCATCATTCCCGGCATAGTTGGCGGCCACTATGTAACCCGCGTTCTTCAGTGCAACAGAAATGGCTGCGCCAATTCCGCGGGTGCCGCCGGTTACGAGTGCAATTCGTGACATTTGAGTCTCCGATTCTGGGGTAATTATTGACAAGAACAGAGTAACACCACGCAATATTATTGCGCAATGATATTTTATCAGTCCCGTTCAAGACACATTGCCACGCCCATTCCGCCACCAATGCACAAGGTAGCAAGCCCTTTTTTTGCATCACGACGCTGCATTTCAAACAGCAGAGTGTTCAGTATGCGCGCACCAGACGCCCCGATCGGATGCCCAATGGCAATGGCGCCACCGTTAACATTTACAATTTCCGGATCCCAACCCATGTCTTTATTTACCGCACAGGCCTGAGCTGCAAAGGCTTCGTTTGCTTCAACAAGATCCAGATCTTCGGCGTTCCAGCCAGCTTTTTCCAGCGCTTTACGGCTAGCAAATATCGGGCCTGCACCCATGATTGATGGGTCAAGACCGACGGTTGCGTAGCTGGCGATGCGGGCCAGCGGCTGGATCGCTCGTATTTCAGCTTCGCTCGCACTCATCAGCAATGCGCCAGCAGCGCCATCATTGATACCAGATGCGTTTGCCGCCGTTACTGACCCGTTTTTTGTAAATGCCGGGCGCAGCTTTTGCATGGCCTCGATGGTTGCGCCGTGGCGAATGTATTCATCTTTATCAACGACAATATCGCCTTTACGTGTTTTTACGGTGAAAGCGATAACTTCATCGGTGAATTTTCCGGCTTTTTGCGCAGCTTCGGCTTTATTTTGGCTGGCAACAGCAAATTCATCTTGCATGTCACGGCTGATTTGCCATTTCTCGGCAACATTTTCGGCCGTTTGGCCCATATGGTAGCCGTTGAAGGCATCCCACAACCCATCCTTAATCATCGAATCGATGAATTTCATATCACCCATTTTCTGACCGTTGCGCAGGTTTGCGACATGGGCTGACATGGACATGTTTTCCTGGCCCCCCGCAGCAACGATACCTGCATCACCAAGTTGAATGTGTTGGGCGGCCAGGGCAACAGCGCGCAGTCCGGAACCACAAACCTGATTGATAACCCAGGCCGCGCTTTCAATCGGCAAGCCTGCATTGATATGCGCCTGACGGGCCGGGTTTTGCCCCTGCCCCGCGCTTAACACCTGACCAAGAATGGTTTCGGAAACTTCACTTTTATCAATACCCGCGCGTGCAACCAGCGCTTCGAGCATTGCGGTACCCAGATCATGGGCAGGCGTGTTGGCGAATGATCCGCCAAAGCTGCCGACGGCAGTTCTTGCGGCAGAAGCGATAACAACATTGGTCATTATGGTCTCTCCAAATAAATGTGTCAGGTGGAGAGGGTAATTCTGGTCGATCAATGCGAACAGGTTGCTTCTCCGCTTGAACTGACCCCTATGCTGCAATTGCAGCATTTGCAACTACCAGGCTGTGGCGTATCCTGTAAAAATTACCAGCAACAGTAATTTTGTATTGGTTTTACCGGTCTCTTTCTGAGGGAAAATTAACTGACCTTGCGCGTGCAATCTTGATCCTGCATCCAGTATGGGCAGATTGTTGGCACGCCGAAATAATACCCCTGCATGCAATCAATACCGGAATCGACTAAAAACTCGGCGTCTTTTGAGTTATCGACAAGTTCCGCCACTGT